>OLJF01000039.1_pt1 | contig 242235 bp, 196 predicted proteins | sample 1609751 | NCBI WGS metagenome assembly OLJF01 (sample SAMEA4350171, study PRJEB24818) | metagenome | biome: human; feature: gut; material: faeces | place: Denmark | collected 2013-09
TAATTGCTTGATACACAACAAAAAAGGGAGTAACTAATGTTACTCCCTTTCGCGGTGCGTACGGGACTCGAACCCGTGACCCCATGCGTGACAGGCATGTATTCTAACCAACTGAACTAACGCACCATTATTTCATTCTTTCGTTGCTATCTCTCTCGATTGCGGTTGCAAAGGTAGACAAAATTCTTATATCTGCAATAGCTTGAAAGAAAAAAAATCATCTTTTTTTTAACATAGCTTGATTATAAGAGATTTATGTTACCTTTGCAAAACTAAATTAATATTGAAATCATGAGAAATACTCCTATTGAACGTAAGTTGATAGATGAAACTATCGCAGATTTTCATATCACAGACTTTGCCAAAGCAACCATCCGTGAAGTAAAAGCCATTGCAGCCAATGCCGAAGCGGCATCGGGTGTGGAATTCATAAAAATGGAAATGGGTGTACCCGGACTCCCCCCCTCAGCCGTCGGCGTAAAGGCCGAGGTGGAGGCATTGCAGAATGGTATTGCCAGCCTCTACCCGGACATTAACGGACTTCCCGCCTTGAAAGAGGAAGCATCACGTTTTATCAAAGCCTTTATCAATGTAGATGTAGCCCCCGAAGGTTGTGTACCAGTTACCGGCTCCATGCAAGGAACTTTCGCTTCATTCCTCACATGTAGCCAGTGCGATGAGAAAAAGGATACCATTCTCTTCATCGATCCCGGTTTCCCGGTACAGAAGCAGCAGTTGGTCGTGATGGGACAGAAATATGAAACCTTTGACGTATATGACTACCGTGGCGACAAGTTGAAAGCGAAGCTGGAAAGTTACCTCAGCAAAGGCAATATCTCTGCCATCGTCTATTCCAATCCCAACAACCCCAGCTGGATTTGCCTGAAAGAAGAAGAGTTGCGCATCATCGGCGAACTGGCAACCCAATATGACGTCATTGTGTTGGAAGACCTCGCCTACTTTGCCATGGACTTCCGCCAAGACTTGAGCAAACCGTTCCAAGCGCCTTACCAACCTTCTGTGGCACACTATACGGACTATTACGTGCTGCTCATTTCCGGTTCCAAAGCTTTCAGCTATGCCGGTCAACGTATCGGTGTCAGCTGCATTTCGGACAAACTGTATCACCGGGCCTATCCCGGGCTGACACAACGCTACGGCGGCGGCACCTTCGGCACAGTATTCATCCACCGCGTACTCTATGCACTCTCCTCCGGCACCAGCCACTCTGCTCAGTATGCTCTTGCCGCCATGCTTAAAGCAGCTAATGAAGATCAATACAACTTTCTTGATGAAGTGAAAGTATACGGTGAACGTGCCCGCCGCCTGAAAGAAATCTTCTTGCGCCACGGTTTCCACTTGGTATACGACAATGATTTGGGTGATCCCGTTGCCGACGGTTTCTATTTCACCATCGGTTACCCGGGTATGAGTAGCGGAGAACTTGCGCGGGAACTAATGTACTACGGTGTAAGCGCCATTTCGCTGGTGACCACCGGAAGCCATCAAGAAGGATTGCGTGCCTGCACTTCCTTTATCCAAGACCATCAGTACGACCAGTTGGACGAACGTATGGCGATTTTTGCCGAGAATCACCCCATCCAATAAAAAATATCCCTATATAAATAAGGTATCTCTACCAGTTGATGCCGGTATCCCACCACAATCGGGAACCGGCATTGTCATCCCCACCCAGTGCCTCTACCAAAGCGGCATACTGCTCGGCATTCTCCGTCTTCAGTCCGCCGGGAAAGTTCAGACGGCGAATCATTGTCTCAGTATCTATGCACCCGTCTTTACTGTGATTAAAGCGTACGGGGAATAGCCGGGGATACCCCGTCCGGCGCTGTTCAGCCCAAGCCTCACACCCTTCGGGAAACATGGCAATCCATTTTTGGGTAATAATCTTCTCCAGTTTCGTATCCCTATCCGCTGACTCCAGCCAGCGTGGCGAAACTTGGCAACGGGCGGTAATATCATTCTCCATATCGTAGGTATCCACAAAATCGGCAGGCAACAAGTCGCTCTCCAGATAAGCGTCAGACTGCAAGATGCCATACTGACGGAAAGAAGCCATTACCCCTTCTTCATAGCAGGTTTTCGCCGACTCATCGGTCAATCCCCGTAGGGCAGCCTCGGCACGCAGGAACCAGACTTCTGCTGCCGGCATCAACACTGCATCAGTCTGCTGGGTGACTTTCAATTTTGAGAGTGTATTATAATAGTTATGTGCAAAGCATGTACCCTGACGAATGCCGCGATACTCGCCTGCAAACTGTTCATTCTGGCAAGTGGCAAAATAGATTTCACGACGGGGATCTTCATATCCGTTCAGTATGGACTCCATCGGCGCTCCCATATAAGCTTCATTCCAAACAAGGTTTATCTCGCCCAACGGATTGGTATATCCACTCGCCGTGGAAACCGCCACCGACTCGTCCGCCTCCCGAATGACTCCGTATTCATTATCCATCGCTTTACGGAATTCCGTTTTTGCCTTCTCCGGACTGGCTACCGCAATGCGCATGGCAAGCCGCATCCGCAACGAATTGGCAAACTTTATCCAAGAGTCATAATCACCGTCCAACAACATATCGAAACGCGCAAACTCCGAAGCTCCCGGATGCTCGACAATATAATCGGAAAGTACAGCAACAGCCGTATCGAGTTCACAGAAAAAGGCACTATAGACCTCTTTCTGCGTGTCAGGCATATAACGGGCTTCGGGATCGGCAAAATGACTATACACAATAGGGCCGTAATAGTCCGTGACACGGTGCATCACTTCCACCTTCAGTATCTTGGTAATGCCGAAAAAGGCAGGCATACGGTCACGTGTGGCATTCTCCGACTGATATATCTGCGGGAAAACATACTCATAGGTATGTCCCCACATGGCGCTGTTCCATCCATCCTGCAAGTTGTAGTCCGAATTGTGCGAACCTCCATTCAGAGGCTTGGCATCGTGCATGTAACCGCTGAACATGTCGGCATTCAAATTCTGGGTCAATTGAAAAGGCCAGTTCTTCCCCTTTCCGTAGTCGTAATTGAAATAGATGCCTTGCTGGATGATTCCAAGACGGATGCCATGTTCGTTATAGTCGGCCTGCAAGTCCTCGTCCGTCACGCCGGACTTGTCCGTATTGATTTCCTTAAAGTCTCCCGTACAAGCCAGAAACACGAAAACCATGCCAATCAGTACTATAATCCTCTTCATATCAAGTCTCCCTCCCCCTCTTAAAATTCACACTTCAAAGAAAATCCCCAACTACGCGTGGTAGGCATACCGTAGACTTCAATTCCCTGGTTATCGTTGCCCGTAGAGAGTACCAGGTCAGGGTCGAAAGGCGCCTTTTTGTAGAAGAAGAACAAGTTGCGTCCCGAAAAGGACAGTTGTGCCCGCTTGAGGACTTTGGTCTTTTCCATCCAGGCAGCAGGCAGTTGGTAGCCCACGGACAGCTCACGCAGCCTGATGTTCGTGGCATCATATATATAATATTCCGTCACCCCGGCCCGTCCGCCTACAACATTCTTATAAAATCCTTTCACATTATCTATCCGGTTACCTTCAAGCATTACATAACCTTTGTCTCTGGCCCGGGCCGTGACTTCAGAAACGCCATACATATCCATATCCGCCTGCGTCTGGGACAAAATATCGCCTCCAAAGCGACAATCCACCAGAAAATAGAAAGAAAAATTCTTGTAAGACAGCATATGATTCCAGCCCAGCATCAGTTTTGGATTGGCATTGCCCACTTTCACCGTATTGCCATCACCTTCCACCAAAGGCATGCCGGTATTGTCTCCTTCCGTGCCGTAAACGATATTGCCCGCATCGTCACGTACAAAAGCTTTTCCGTAGATGTCACCGATAGAGCCCCCTTTCACCAATTTCATGGCATAACTGGACGAGAAGCTGGTAGGACCGTAAAGAAACTCCTTCAGCGCTTCGTGCAGTGAAATTATCTTGTTGCGGTTGGTGGAGAAGTTTACCTCTGTTTTCCACTTGAAATGGTTTGTCAGCAAAGGAACGGCATCCAATGAAACCTCCCACCCCACATTCTGTATATTACCCGCATTGACATAACGGTAGGCATATTTATCGCCCGACAGAGTGGGAAGCTTGAAGAACTGGTTCCGGGTATTCGTCTTATAGAAAGTGGCATTCAAACCAATGCGGTTCTTTAAAAAACGCGCTTCTATACCCGCCTCAAAGGAATGCGTCATCTCCGGTTCCATATCCTTGAACGGCGCGGCATCACTTGCCAGGAACTCTCCACCCGCCGTGATATGCGAGGAAGGATTTGTGATGAACATGGGAATATCATTGCCCACCATGCTGTATGCCCCCCTTATCTTTGCCAGTGACACCCATCGGGGTAAAGTCATCAGCTTATTGAATATCAGCGAAAATCCCACGGAGGGATAGAAGAACCCGCTTTTCTCATGAGATGTATAAGCCAGCGTGGAGGACCAGTCATTACGGGCCGACAAATCAAGATAGACAAACTCGTTGTAGCCCAGTTGTGCCGTCGCAAACAAGGACTGCAATTGGCGCCGTGCATCAATCTTCTGGTCCAGCCCAGCGGAACCATTCATGATGATATTGGCCAGATTGAACACATTGGCATATTTCAGCGAAGCTGTTTTAGAGTCATAGCGGGTGGAGTTCACTGTCTTGTCATTGATACTGGCACCGAGCGCCGCGTTGAGAGAGAATGCATCCCACTGCTTTTTCATCATCAGTATGGCGTCTCCGTAATATTGGGTTTCCTGATAGTCCATCTCGATATAACGCCCATTGGCTCCCGCTAACGCCGGAGCGGTAGAGGCATAGAACTGCTGGCGCACCTTGTCGTTAATATAGTCTACATTGCCACGGGCCTGCAGGCTTAACCAATCGTTTATCTTCAGATTGGCAGATAAGGAGACTATGACATGCATACGGTTCTCCTTGCTCAATATGCGATTGGTAATCCAGTAGGGATTCTGCTCAAAATCCTCGTAGGAGGTATGCCAATTCTGTATGTTCAAGTTTCTACCCTCATCATAAACCTCGAAGTTCTCCTTATAATAAGCAATATCCTCACCCCGTGGAAAACGGTAGAGCCCCACCAAAGGATTCATGTAGAAACCACCCACGGTAGGCTTGTTCTTCACCACCTGGCGCATCAGGTTCATACTGCCATCTAACTTCAGACGGGAATTCAATAGAACGGAAGTCTCTCTGAAAGTGAGGTTGTGCTTCGAAAGGTTATGTTTCCCAATGATGCCATGCCCCGTAGTATTGGCATAGGAGAAATAGTTCTGCAACTTCTCATTGCCGTGACTCAAGGAGATGGAAGTTATGGAGGTGACACCAGTAGAGAAGAAGTCTCTCAGATTATCATATTCGGGAAGGTTTGCCCGTTCTCCCCAACTGTCCACACCGTCACTTACTCCATAGCGGTTCTGCATCTTGGGTAGTGCAAAAGCATTGTCGAACATCAGGCTCGTCGAGAAAGAAACACTGCGCTGCCCGTGCGACTGCCCCTTCTTTGTAGTAATCAGTATCACCCCATTGGCGGCCTGACTACCATACAAAGCTGCCGCTGGAGCTCCTTTCAGGATACTGATACTCTCTATATCCTCAGGATTCAGATTGGAAATGCCATCTCCTCCGTCACGGTTGCCGGCATTGGCCGTTCCACCTATGGCAGAGTATGCTTGCTCGGAAGTGGAGTTCAGAATGGGAACACCGTCTATCACATACAGCGGTTGGTTGTCACTCGCCACCGAGCGGATTCCACGGATACTGACTTTGGCTGAGGCTCCCAGACCGGAAGAAACCTGATTAACACGCACACCTGCCGACTTGCCGGTCAACGAAGTAATTAAGTTGGGCATTTTTACTCGCGTCAACTCCTCGTTTTTTATTAAATCTGTGGCGTAAGAAAGAGAATTTTCTTTCTTTTCGATACCCAAAGCGGTAACAATAACGTTATCCAGCTCTATCATATCTTCTCTTAGCGTGATATGAAAGGTCGAACGTCCTTCCACCTCAATATCCTGGGAAATGTAGCCGATAAACGAAACACGAAGCACTGCATTATCGGCAACCACCAGAGTGAATTTTCCTTCCGAATCCGCTATCGCACCATTGGCAGTTTCTTTCTCTTGAATAGTGGCACCGGCCAGCGGAAACCCGCTTTCATCCAGCACACGGCCACTTATCGTCACTTTAGAAAGCTGTATTTCAGAATGTCCCGGACGCTGCATACGCTCCATAAAATCCTCCGGGCAATCCGTCCATCCTATAGAAAACAGCCCTAAAATTAACGTATATAATGTAGTATATTTCATTGCATTAAATTGCCAATTACTTGCAAACTTAAGTATTTTCTCCGAATAAAAAAAGCCATAAAATCTGAGAAAAGAAACTTTTAAAATGAAAAACAGCGAAGAACTTTTGTTTATTGTGGAATATTATGTATATTAGGGGCATGTATAGCAATATAAATCTATTCAAGATAGAAACAAACCATGTGGTTCCTGCCCAGGGAAAGGTCTTGATTTCCGAACCCTTTTTGTGTGACCATATGTTTGGGCGATCCGTCATTCTACTGGTGGACCATACACATGACGGCACAATGGGACTGGTTCTGAACAAACCGCTCCCCCTATTCTTGAATGATGTGCTGAAAGACTTCGACTGCCCGGAAAACATACCTATCTATAAAGGAGGACCGCTCAGCACAGATACGTTGTTCTATCTACACACGCTCGAGGGCATTACCGGAGCATTGTCCATCGGCAAAGGCTTCTACCTGAACGGTGATTTTGAAGCCATTAAAGACTACATCATGCAGGGAAATCCCGTTAAAGGCAGAATCAGATTTTTTTTGGGATACTCCGGCTGGGAGTACGAACAGCTGGGCCGGGAAATTGAAGAAAACACCTGGCTGGTAGGCAAAGAAAACATCAGTTCGCTAATGGACGAGGCGGCCAGCGGCACACTCTGGAAGAAGGCATTGTGCAAGCTGGGAGCAAAATATGAAATATGGTCGCGCTTCCCCCAGATTCCAACGTTCAATTAGTGCTGCGGAGAAGTTGCAACAGTACGACATCCTTATAGCACCCTCCTACGCGCCACCACTCCCTCAAAAGCCCACAACGCACAAAACCGCAGGATTCAAAAAGGCAGATACTTGCCTCATTATCCACCGAGATATGGACTATCAACTGTTTCAGATATAGGAAACTGAAAACATAGTCGCACAGCAAACGCAGCGCTTCCTTGGCATAACCATTGCCCTGATACTCCTTCCGTATGGCAATACCCACCTCTCCCCGGGCATGCATGGGAGAAAACTCTGTAATATCGATGGTGCCTATCACCGCATCATCCTCTACACGTATAATCATCATACGCAGCTGGCGGTCGGCAAACATATCGCATTCGGAATTCTCAATATATTGTTTCAAGACAAATCTGGAATAGGGTACGGTGAAGTTCGTCACATCCCAAGTCTGGGAATCATTCTCCATAGCATACATCACTTCCAGGTCTTCCGGCTCCATAGCACGGAGACGCACCCTTTCACTGCAGAAATAAGATTTATTCATATTTTCCAGTCGGTTACATTTCTTCTTCTTTATTGATATGCAGTTCTTTACGCAGGCGTCCCTCACCCGGCAGGCAGAACAGAGAAGCCGTCAGTCCTATCAGTGCACACAGTGCACCCGTACTGCTCAACATGATATAATAGGTGAAAAAGCCTGCAAGCACCGGTATGGCAAGCAATGCCAGCCGCACGCCACTCCACAGCGCATAGAGACGGAGGGCTTCGGGAAGCGTCACTACATCTATTTTCCGGATTAATACCCATGAAAAGAGTTTCAGGGCTATGGGTACGCAAGAGGCAGCCAGCAGAATGGTTACCGTCTCAGCCATATAGGTGGCACGTACATCTCCAGCATACATACCTACCAATCCGCCTCCGGTTTCTCCAAGTAGAACGAACAGGATGGGAAGCATCCAGAAATAGGCAAAAGTTGTTCGGACACGCGCTGCGGTCTTCTTTATTTGTTCTTCCATTTAGTAAATTGATAGTGGATAATGAATAATTGATAATGGCCCCAAACAATCAGGCAGTTCCGGAAAATGGAGTACGGTTCACAATACTGCGTCCCAGAGTCACTTCATCCGTATACTCCAATTCGTCACCGATGGAAATGCCACGGGCTATGACGGAGAGCTTCACACCCAGTTTTTCCAGCTTGCGGTAGATATAAAAGTTAGTAGTATCTCCCTCCATCGTCGTGCTCAGCGCAAGAATCACTTCATTGATGCCGCCGGCGGCTACCCGCCGCACAAGGCTTTCTATCTGCAAGTCTCCGGGGCCAATGCCATCCATCGGCGAGATGACGCCTCCCAGCACGTGATACAAACCACGGAACTGTTGTGTGGCTTCCACAGCCATCACATCGCGGATGTTCTCTACCACACAAACCACAGAGGCGTCCCGTTGCGGACTGGAACAGATACGGCACGTCTCCGTATCTGATATATTATGGCATACCTTGCAATATTTCACTTCATGCTTCAGCGTCACGATGGCATTGCCGAACGCTTCCACCACTGCCGTATCCTGGCGGAGCAGGTGAAGAACCAGCCTCATAGCCGTCTTGCGTCCCACTCCGGGCAACTTGGCAAACTCATTTACCGCCTTCTCCAATAATGTAGAGGGAAACTGTCCATTCATACTTAAAATTCTCCTATTGGCCACAAAGATAGTGCAAACCGAATGCAGAATAAAATGAACTCGTTCATTTTTTATGCTGAGGTGCAGCCTATCTTCGCTTTCTGGGCAAAGATAGTGCAAACTTATGAAATTAGTGCTACCTTTGCCACACGTAAAACCCCAAAAAGGCAATAAAATGGATATTACAAACGCTGAATTCGTCATCAGTAACACAGACGTGCGGAAATGCCCCACCGGTACATTTCCCGAATATGCTTTCATCGGACGCTCCAACGTAGGAAAATCCAGTCTCATCAATATGCTGACCGGGAGAAAAGGGCTCGCCATGACCTCTGCCACACCGGGAAAGACCATGCTCATCAACCATTTCCTCATCAACAAGAGCTGGTACATTGTAGACCTTCCGGGATACGGCTACGCCAAACGGGGACAGAAAGGGCAGGAACAAATCAAACGTATTATAGAAAGTTATATACTGCAACGCGAACAGATGACTTGTCTGTTTGTTCTTATAGATAGCCGGCTGGCTCCCCAAGCCATCGACCTCGAGTTTACGGAATGGCTGGGCGAGAACGGTGTACCCTTTGCCATCGTCTTCACAAAGGCCGACAAACTGAAAGGCGGCAGACTGAACACCCACATCAACGAATACCTGGAACAGTTGAAGGAACAATGGGAAGAGCTGCCCCCCTACTTCATCACCTCTTCTGAAAACCGCATGGGACGGAAAGAACTGCTGGACTATATCGAAAGTATCAACAAAAGCCTGAATAGCAAACAATAGAAATAAGTAAAATGAAAAGATTAGTTTTTTGGCAACTGTTTGTTGCCGCACTACTGCTGACCAGCAATAGTCATGCACAATCCATCAAGGATTTGTTCAACAAAGAAAATATAGAGAAGGCGGTAAATGCCGTGACCGGCAAGTCAACAGCGGATATGACCGGCACTTGGTCGTATACCGGCTCCGCCATTGAATTCGAATCGGACAACCTGCTGCAGAAAGCCGGCGGTGCCGTTGCCGCCACAGCCGCAGAAAAGAAACTGGACGAACAGCTTGCCAAAGTAGGCATCAAAGCCGGGCAAATGTCATTCACATTCAACGCCGACAGCACATTCAGCGCCAAAGTAGGGCAAAAGAGCATGAAGGGAAGCTACTCCTACGATGCATCCACCCAAAAGGTCAACTTGAAATTCGCCAAGCTGATAGGTATGAATGCCAAGGTCAACGCTACCTCCACAACTATGGACCTGCTGTTCGAATCGGACAAGCTACTGAAACTGATAACCTTCCTCTCCAGCAAAAGCAGCAACTCCACTCTGAAGAGTATCGGCTCGCTGGCCAACAGCTACGACGGAATGATGCTCGGATTCTCATTACAGAAACTGTAACAACAACTTCCATACAACAAAAAAATCCCGCAAGCACCGAACAATGCTTGCGGGATTTTTTTATCTGAAAAGAGCGGAAAACGAGACTCGAACTCGCGACCCTAACCTTGGCAAGGTTATGCTCTACCAACTGAGCTATTTCCGCATGGGATGACTCTCCTTTTTTGAGGAGTAAAGTGCCCAGAACAGGACTCGAACCTGCATGCCTCTCGACACACGCACCTGAAACGTGCGCGTCTACCAATTCCGCCACCTGGGCATAAGTCATCTTCAATACATCTGAAAGAGCGGAAAACGAGACTCGAACTCGCGACCCTAACCTTGGCAAGGTTATGCTCTACCAACTGAGCTATTTCCGCAATGTATAAAAGCGTGAAGAGAAGGAGACTCGAACTCCCACGACATAATTGTCACTACCCCCTCAAAGTAGCGCGTCTACCAATTCCGCCACCTCTCCAACTTACTTTCAACAATTCAAAGAACCGACTGCTTTACCTTTGTGCCCAGAACAGGACTCGAACCTGCATGCCTCTCGACACACGCACCTGAAACGTGCGCGTCTACCAATTCCGCCACCTGGGCATAGGTAATTGCAATCTAAACTGCGTTGAGCGGAAAACGAGACTCGAACTCGCGACCCTAACCTTGGCAAGGTTATGCTCTACCAACTGAGCTATTTCCGCGATTGCGGATGCAAAGGTAGATATTTTCCTTAAACCTGCAAACATTCCGCAGACTTTTTTCACACAGAAAAGTGTACATTTTCGCCAGGCATACAAGCAGACTTTTGATTATCAACTCATTCGCCCACGATAATCTTCATAAGAAAATTGCTTGAAAACTTCAGCTTTTCCTTCTTTTGTCCACATTGCAATGGCCGGATGGTGAATTCCATTGAACATATTCGTCTTTACAGTGGTGTAATGTATCATGTCCTCAAAGATGATTCTCTCCCCTATCTGCAGCTCATGGTCGAAACTCCACAGTCCCATATAGTCGCCGCTTAGGCAGGAGTTTCCTCCAAGACGATAGACATAAGGACCCGCATCACCCATCTCCGCTCCACGCACTGCAGGCTGATAGGGCATCTCCAGGCAATCCGGCATGTGGCACGTAAAGCTAACGTTGAGAATGGCAGTACGAATGCCGCGGTTTTCCACGATGTCCACTATCTCCGAGCTCAGCACACCGGTCTGCCAAGTGAAAGCGGAACCGGGCTCAAGAATGATTTGAAGATGCGAATAGCGCCCCTTCAAGCCTTGCAACAGACGGACAAGATGCTCTACATCATAATCCTTACGCGTCATCAGATGCCCGCCTCCTAAATTCAACCACTTAATCTGTGAGAACCAGCGGGAGAATTTTCCTTCCAAGTGCTCCAATGTGTGTTCCAGTTCGTAGGAAGAAGACTCGCAATGACAATGACAGTGAAAACCTTCAATACCCGCCGGAAGTTCTTCGGGAAGCTGGTCGGCCATTACACCGAAGCGGGTACCGGGTGCGCAGGGATTATAAAGCTCCGTTTCCACCTCAGAGTATTCGGGATTGATGCGGATACCGCAGGAAATGCCGCTTCCCTCCGCCACCACTACCGGATAAAAGCGGTGGAACTGCGAAAGCGAATTGAAAGTGATATGACTGCTGCACCGCATTATCTCCGGAAAATCGGCCTCGGTATAGGCCGGTGAGTACGTATGCGCCTTACTTCCGAACTCCTCCAATGCCAGACGGGCTTCGTAGACGGAACTTGCCGTAGAGTGGTCTATATACTCCCTGAAAATAGGAAAGGAACGCCACATGGCAAATGATTTGAAAGCGAGGATTATCTCCACACCTGCGCGGTCGGCCACACTTTTTATCAGTGCGAGGTTCTTTCTCAGCAATCCTTCTTCCATAATATAGCAGGGAGAAGGGAAAAGGGAAAAGTCTTTATTTGTCATTCTTCTATCTATATTTACTATTCTAAATTGTCCGTATGTATCGTTCTAACTGCCTTTTTTAACATACCACAGTCCTATACTCATGCCGTCACCCTCTTACAAGCATCCCGCCTCTGTGTGAGACAAAAGATGCATATTATCTTATGACAGCACCTTGAAACGCGCGAAACGCAGCAAAAGTTGCTTGTCTCCCGCATTCTTGAAGCGGATGGTGGCTTTCGCATTGTCTCCTTCGCCCTCCACTTTCAAAACTTCACCCAAGCCGAAACGTTCGTGCTCTATCAGTTGTCCCTGCTGTATACGGTTGGCAGACCCGCCGTCAGAAAGCGATGTACTTGCCGTATTTGCAGAAGGCGCCACCCGTTTCAGGTTACGTGGAACGGTCGGCGCAATAATCTGCTGCTTCGGCCGTACAGACACACGCTCTTTTCCTCCATACGGAGCATTTTCCTTATCAGGCGCGAAGCCTCTGGCGTTCTCCCTGCGGAAAGCGACAGCTTCCTCCTCTACCCTGCGGAACATTCCCGCATCCTGAGGCAGACGCAGGAAACGTATATCTATATCCTTCAGGAAACGGCTGGGACTGCCGAACTCCATCTTGCCATACCGGAAACGTGTCTTTGCATACGACAGGAAACAGTGTTCTTCGGCACGTGTGATGGCTACATAGAACAGCCGCCGTTCTTCCTCCAATGCCCGGGGAGAGTCGCCCACCATGCCGCTGGGAAAAAGATTCTCCTCCATCCCCACTACAAACACATTCTTGAACTCCAATCCCTTGGCCGAATGTACAGTCATCAGGGTTATCTTCTCATCGTCCCCATCCTTATCCGAATCCTGGTCGGTAAGAAGGGAAACTTCCGAAAGGAAGTCACCCAACAACACGTTCAGGTTTCCTTCCTCCTGCCGTTGGGCACAAAAATCACTCATACCGTTCACCAGCTCCTCTATATTCTCCTTACGGCTCAGATTCTCGGGAGAGTTGTCCTGACACACATCATTGATGATGCCCGATTGGCGAATAATGTCGGCACCGATCTCGTAGGCATTCTTCTCCGCAGCATCTGTGATAAAGGCGGATATAAGTTCGCGGAATGCCTGCAACTTTCCCACCGTACCTTTATTGAAGTTCAAGCCATACGCCAACGGCTCACAAAGCACAGTCCACAAACTTACATTGTGCCCGGTGGCGGCAGCAATGATTTTTCCCACTGTCGTATCTCCGATACCCCGTGCAGGATAATTGATAATACGTTTGAAAGCCTCTTCATCATTGGGATTCACTATCAGACGGAAGTAAGCAATAACATCTTTGATTTCCTTGCGTTGATAGAACGACAAGCCTCCGTAAATACGGTAAGGCATACTGCGTTTGCGCATGGCTTCCTCAAAGATACGGCTCTGCGCATTGGTACGGTAGAGTATCGCAAAATCAGAGTAGGCATAGCGCTTTTCACGCCGCAGTTCAGCTATCTTATTCACCACAATATCCCCTTCTTCCACATCACTGTATGCCTGGTACACACCAATGGCCTCTCCCTTCTCCTTTTCCGAGAACACTTCCTTGCGTATCTGCCACTGGTTCTTTTCTATCAGGCTGTTGGCCGCGCGGACAATGGTCTGGGTGGAACGGTAATTCTGCTCCAGCTTGAAGACCTTCGTATCGGGATATACTTTCGTAAAGTAGAGAATATTGTCAATATCGGCACCACGGAAGGAGTAGATACTCTGTGCATCATCCCCCACCACACAGACATGCTGATGGTTCTTGGCAAGTTGCAGCACGATGCTGTGCTGTGCAAAATTGGTATCCTGATACTCATCTACCAGAATGTAACGGAACTGGTCCTGATAACGCGCCAACACCTCGGGGTGGTCCCGGAACAGCAGGAATGTGTAGAACAGCAAATCGTCGAAGTCCATCGCATCTGCCTGCCGGCAACGCTCCCAATATCTCTGGTAGATGTCGCGAAGCGCCGGAACCTTGGCTGCACGGTCTCCTTCGTAAGCCTCCTTGTTGTTGGCATAGCCTGCCGGAGAAACCAGATGATTCTTGGCATTCGAGATACGCGCCTGCACCATCCCCGGCTTGTACACTTTCTCATCCAGCCCCATTTCCTTGATAATGGAACGTATCAAGCTTTTACTGTCTGCCGTATCGTAAATGGTAAACTGCGAAGTGAAGCCGATATGCCCGGCCTCGACATGCAGAATGCGCAGGAACATGGAGTGAAAGGTTCCCATCCACAGATGGCGCGCCCTCTCCGGCCCCACCTGACGGGCTATACGCTCCTTCATTTCGCGCGCCGCCTTGTTGGTAAAGGTCAATGCCAGAATGTTCCAAGGCTGGTAGCCATTCTCCAGCAGATAAGCAATCTTGTAGGTCAGCACGCGCGTCTTTCCCGAACCGGCACCGGCTATCACCAGTGACGGACCGTCATTGTATAACACCGCGTTCCGTTGTCCTTCGTTCAGTTCCTCTATATAATCGGGCATATCCGTATAATCTTAAAATGATGATATTTTTTCTTCCTTTGTTTTTACGGAGGCAAAGATAAAAAAAGCTTCGGAGACGTACGAACATTTCTATAGGTTATAGTGTTTATATAGTAAAGTTCCAAAATTAAATAATTGAAACTTATGAATACAATATTAACGATTTTAATGATAACAGTTATGACTTACGAAATGCCAAAACTTCCCTACACCAACAATGCACTGGAACCTGTAATCAGTCAGCAAACCATAGATTACCACTACGGTAAACATCTGCAAACCTATGTGAACAACCTCAACAACCTCGTTCCGGGAACGGAATTTGAAGGCAAAGACCTGGTAACCATTGTTGCCACAGCACCGGACGGTGCCATCTTCAACAATGCAGGACAAGTGTTGAACCACACATTATACTTCTTACAGTTTGCTCCGAAGCCTGCCCACAGCGAGCCTACCGGCAAGCTGGCAGAAGCCATCAAACGCGACTTCGGCAGCTTTGAGAATTTCAAGAAGGAATTCAACGCGGCAGCTGTCGGCTTGTTCGGCTCCGGGTGGGCTTGGTTGTCTGCCGACAAGAACGGCAAACTCCACATCACCAAAGAAGCCAACGGTAGCAATCCGGTACGCGCCGGTCTTGTTCCGCTACTCGGATTCGACGTGTGGGAACATGCCTACTATCTTGATTACCAGAACCGCCGTGCCGACCATGTGAACGAACTGTGGAGCATCATCGACTGGGATGTAGTAGGTAAAAGACTGAAATAAGCAACAAGGTCCCACTAAACATGTTAATGACGCATTCTTGAGCAACTAAGGTTCAAGAATGCGTTTTCTTGTTTAAAATAGCCATCTAACATATTTTAAAGAAATTCTTTGGCTTCTACCATAAGTATTCATTAACTTTGCTAAACTTAAAAGTTAAACAAAAGAAATGAAACTCATCGTAGTAACAGCACCCACATTTTTTGTGGAAGAAGACAAGATTATCACGGCACTATTCGAAGAGGGGCTGGATATTCTACATCTGAGGAAGCCGGAAACTCCCGCCATGTATTCAGAACGGCTTTTAACGCTGATACCCGAAAAATACCATAAGCGCATCATTACCCATGAGCACTTCTACCTGCAGGAAGAGTTCAGCCTGATGGGGATTCATCTAAACACCCGCAATCCCAAAGAGCCCCACGACTATTCGGGCCACATCAGTTGCACCTGCCATTCACTGGACGAAGTGCAGAACAAGAAGCATTTCTATGACTATCTGTTCCTAAGCCCGATATATAATTGCATCACAAAGTCCGGAGTCACGTCCGGCTTCACAGCCGAAGAGTTGCGGCAAGCAGGAAAAAGTAAGGTCATAGACAGTAGAGTCATGGCTTTGGGAGGCATTACTCCCGACAACATACTGGAGATTAAGGATTACGGATTCGGTGGTGCCGTTGTAATGGGTGACTTATGGAATAAATTCAATGCCTGCACCGACCGCGATTATCTGGAAGTAATCCGCCACTTCAAGAAGTTGAAGAAAATGGCTGATTGAGCCTTCTTGGACTGGCAAATCAAAATTTACCGTACTCTTTGTATTCAATACCGGCAGGCAACGTGAAATAGAAGGTGGAGCCTTCCCCTTTCTTAGACTCCACACCGATACCTCCCCCATAGTGCTCCACAATAGATTTGGTGATGGAAAGCCCCAACCCCGTACCTTTGATATTGTAGTTCATCTTCACAAACCGTTCAAAGATGGCATGTCTTCCCACTTCATCGATACCACAGCCTGTATCTGCCACATAAAAATAGAAGTTATGGTTGCTCAATCTCCTGCAACCGATTTTCACACTGCCCATCTCCGTAAACTTCAAGGCGTTCCTCACCAAGTTACCTATGACTTGGGCAAAACGCACGCGGTCTACCACCAAACGGCATTGAGGCAGCCGTTCTACAAACTCCACCTGAATGCCCGTGGGATGCGAGCGCATATTCTCCGTCGTACAGACTTCATCAATCAGCGCGTTTACATCCACTTCTCCATCGTTATATTCCAGAGTATTTGCCTCAATCTTCGAATAGTCCAGCAAGTCATTGACCAGTTGCAGCAGCGAGTCCTTGTTATCATTAATCTCCTTCAGAAAAGCCATACGGGTTTCTCTGTCCAGATCATCCATTTCGGCAAGCATAGTTGTAAAGCCTACAATGGCATTCAAAGGAGTACGAATTTCGTGAGTCATATTAGCGATGAAAGCATTCTTCAGCTGGTTGGATTCTTCGGCAACCTCATTGATGCGCTGCAACGTCTTCAACCTTTTGCTCTTGCTGATGGAAATGATTATCATGATGACCAAAAGCAGAATGACAATTATCCCAAAACTATATACCAATGCTTCATTATTCTGATAGAAGTCATTCGTCCAAACATCGTATGCTGCCGTAATTGTCAATATCATCGTTTTTTGCTTGCTTATTGGAAACTATAAAATTATGGGAAGCAAATATACTAAAGAAAATACAAATAAATTAATAGAAACTACAGTTTTTTCCAACAAAATAGGCCGCATGCCATTACCAAGTAAAGCATGCAGCCCATAAATGTCATTATTCAGTATTATTGAAATCAGCCTTCAATGGCAGCCTGCGCCGCAGCCAGACGTGCAATAGGCACACGGAACGGAGAACAGCTGACATAATTCAAGCCAACTTTGTGGCAGAACTTCACAGAAGAAGGCTCACCGCCATGTTCGCCGCAGATACCGCACTTCAAATCCGGACGGATAGCACGTCCCTTTTCAGTAGCCATGCGCACCAACTGTCCTACACCATTCTGGTCGAGTACCTGGAACGGGTCTACTTTCAGAATCTTCTTCTCCAGATAAATCGGGAGGAAGGAAGCGATATCGTCGCGTGAATAACCAAATGTCATCTGAGTCAAGTCGTTCGTACCGAATGAGAAGAACTCGGCAGAGGAAGCAATGCGGTCAGCAGTCAAGGCGGCACGCGGAATCTCAATCATTGTACCTACTTTGAAGTCGATGCTGTCACCCACTTCTTCAAACAACTGGGCAGCCTCAGCACGAATCACTTCTTCCTGCTGCTTGAACTCATACAAGATGCCGGTCAGAGGCACCATGATTTCAGGATGGGTTTCAACGCCTTCCTTCTTCAATTCTAAAGCAGCACCCAGGATAGCACGCGTCTGCATCTGCGTAATTTCAGGATATGTATTTCCCAAACGGCAACCACGATGACCCAACATCGGATTATGCTCACAAAGCGCCTCAACACGTTGCTGGATATACTGGAGGCTTACACCCATCGTATCTGCCATTTCCTGCTGTCCCTTCAGGTCATGGGGAACAAACTCATGCAAAGGAGGGTCGAGCAGACGTACAGTCACCGGACAACCAGCCATTGCCTTGAAGATACCCTTGAAGTCAGCTTGCTGGTAAGGTAGAATCTTAGCCAAAGCCTTGCGACGTCCTTCGGCGTTTTCTGCTAGAATCATCTCGCGCATGGCTTTAATCTTCTCGCCTTCGAAGAACATGTGCTCCGTACGGCAAAGGCCGATACCCACCGCACCAAAATTGCGTGCCACTTCTGCATCGTGAGGAGTATCCGCATTGGTACGAACCTGTAGCTTCGTATATTTGTCTGCCAAATCCATCAGTTCCGCAAAGTCACCGGACAGCTCAGCCGCTTTTGTTTCCACCTTGTCTTTATATACTTCGCCGGTGCTTCCGTTCAAGGAGATATAGTCACCTTCTTTCAACAGTACACCATCCACTTCCACTGTACGCGCCTTGTAGTCTATATTCAAGGCACCGGCACCGGATACACAGCACTTACCCATACCACGAGCAACCACTGCCGCATGAGAAGTCATACCGCCGCGAGCAGTCAGGATACCTTCGGCAACTGCCATACCTGCCAAATCTTCCGGAGAAGTCTCGATACGTACCATCACCACACGCTTGCCGGCAGCATGCCATTCGGCAGCATCATCAGCAAAGAATACGATTTGTCCCGTAGCGGCACCCGGAGAAGCGGGAAGACCACGGGTCAATACCTTGGCTTGCTTCAGAGCTGTCTTGTCAAATACCGGGTGGAGCAGTTCGTCCAACTTATTGGGCTCACAACGCATCAATGCAGTCTTTTCGTCAATCATACCTTGATGGAGCAAGTCCATGGCAATCTTCACCATAGCGGCTCCGGTACGCTTACCGTTACGGGTCTGGAGGAACCAGAGTTTACCCTCTTGTACAGTGAACTCCATATCCTGCATATCACGGTAGTGATTTTCGAGCTTCGTCTGCAAAGCATCCAATTCTTTATAGATTTCCGGCATAGCCTCCTCCATGGAAGGATACTTGCTGGCACGTTCTTCTTCGCTTACACCGGCCAATTCAGCCCAACGTTGAGAACCGATTTTTGTAATCTGTTGCGGAGTACGGATACCGGCAACCACGTCTTCGCCTTGTGCATTAATCAAATACTCACCGTTGAAAAGGTCTTCACCGGTAGCAGCATCGCGGCTGAAGCAAACACCCGTAGCAGAGCTCTCGCCCATATTACCGAATACCATAGCCTGAACGCTTACGGCAGTACCCCATTCGTCAGGAATTCCCTCCATCTTACGATACAAGATGGCGCGTTCGTTCATCCAGGAGTTGAATACGGCACAAACGGCACCCCACAACTGCTCGTAGGCACAAGTCGGGAAGTCTTTTCCGGTTTGTTCTTTCACCGCAGCCTTGAACTTCTTCACGAGTTCCTTAAGGTCTTCCACCTCAAGCTCGTTATCCAGCTTCACGCCTTTAGCATGTTTCACCTCTTCTATAATAGCCTCGAACGGGTCTACATCTTCCTTGTTCACCGGTTTCATGCCCAGCACCACGTCGCCATACATCTGCACGAAACGACGGTAAGAGTCCCATGCAAAGCGTGCATTGCCCGTCTTGCGCGTCAGGCCTTCCACCACTTCGTCATTCAAGCCAAGATTCAGGATAGTGTCCATCATGCCCGGCATGGAAGCGCGCGCACCCGAACGTACGGAAACCAGCAACGGATTCTCCACATCACCGAATTTGGAACGCATCAGTGTTTCCACATGGGCAATGGCTTGTTCAACTTCATTCTTCAACAGAGCAACGACTTTATCCTGCCCCATTTCATAATATTCCGTACAAACTTCTGTCGTTATTGTAAAGCCCGGAGGAACCGGAACCCCTATAAGGTTCATTTCTGCAAGGTTAGCACCTTTCCCACCCAAAAGGTTTCTCATATCGGCCTTTCCTTCTGCCTGGCCGTTACCAAAGGTATAAACTCTTTTTTTGTCCATAATATAAATTTAAAGTTTTTGATAGTGATTTCTCTTTTCTGCTCGCAAATCTAAGTATATTTCGCAGACTAGAAAACTTTTTCAGAAAAAACTTTATGCTAAAATGCAATTTCGACATTGCAATCTTTAATATTTCATTTCATAGAGAGAAATCCCGAAAAAATGTCTATTTTTGCCGAAGAATTTATTAGATTGGTGTAAAAGTGGCAAGAAAGAGAAAAGAACTTCCCCTACTGGAGAAGGTGACAATTACGGATGTGGCTGCCGAAGGAAAAGCCATCGCAAAAGTCAATGATTTGGTGATTTTCGTACCATATGTCGTCCCCGGCGATGTAGTTGACCTGCAAATTAAGAGAAAAAAGCATCATTATGCTGAAGCCAAGGCTGTGAAATTCCATGAATATTCGGCAGTACGGGCAGTTCCATTCTGCCAACATTATGGTGTATGCGGCGGTTGTAAATGGCAGGTTCTCCCCTATTCCGAGCAAATCAAGTATAAGCAAAAACAAGTAACGGACAACCTCACCCGCATCGGCAAAATCGAATTGCCGGAAATCTCTCCGATATTAGGTTCAGAAAAAACTCAGTTCTACCGGAATAAACTGGAGTACACTTTTTCCAACAAACGTTGGCTGACGACAGAAGAGGTTCAGCAGAATGTAGTGTACGAACAGATGAATGCCGTAGGCTTCCATATTCCCAATGCTTTCGATAAAGTGCTTGCCATAGAAAAGTGCTGGTTGCAGGACGATATATCCAACCGCATCCGCAATGCGGTACGCGACTATGCCTACCAGCACAACTATTCCTTCATCAACCTGCGTACGCATGAAGGAATGCTACGCAATATGATTGTGCGTACCTCTACCACCGGCGAACTGATGGTAATCCTCATCTGCAAGATAGAGAAAGAGGAGGAAATGGCTCTGTTCAAGCAAATGCTGCAATACATAGCAGATACATTCCCCGAAATCACTTCCCTGCTATACATTATTAATAATAAGTGCAACGATACCATCACCGACCTCGAGGTACACACCTTCAAGGGAAAAGACCACATCTTCGAGGAAATGGAGGGACTGCGCTTCAAGGTAGGTCCCAAATCTTTCTATCAGACCAACTCCGAACAAGCCTACAACCTCTACAAAGTAGCACGCAACTTTGCCGGACTGACCGGTAACGAGCTTGTTTATGACCTTTATACCGGCACGGGTACCATTGCCAATTTCGTATCCAAGCACGCACGCCAGGTAATCGGCATAGAATATGTGCCCGAAGCCATTGAAGACGCCAAGGTCAATGCCGAGATTAACGGAATTAAAAACACATTGTTCTTTGCCGGAGATATGAAAGACATGCTGACACAAGACTTCATCAACCAATACGGCCGTCCCGATGTCATCATCACCGACCCTCCCCGTGCCGGAATGCACCAGGATGTAGTGGATGTCATTCTGTTTGCCGAACCCAAACGCATCGTATACGTCAGCTGTAATCCGGCTACGCAGGCGCGCGACCTGCAACTGCTCGATGCGAAATATAAAGTGAAGGCCGTTCAACCGGTAGACATGTTCCCGCACACCCACCATGTGGAAAACGTAGTATTATTGGAATTAAAAGATTGAAAGTACAAGTAGTTTTCAATCGTAAATTGTAAATTGTCTAATCGTAAATTAAAACCAATCGTGGCAAAAGAAAAAATTACAGCAAGAGCCCGCACACAATATACGGACTACATGGTGAAGGAACCGATGGAGCTCATGGAGTTTCTGGCAGCTAAAATACCGGACGCCAGCCGCACCAAGCTGAAATCATTGCTGAGCAAACGCATTATATATGTGGACAGCGTTATCACTACACAATACAATTTTCCTCTGAAACCGGGTATGAAAGTACAAATCAGCCGTGAGAAGGGACGTAAAGAGTTCAACCATAAACTGATGAAGATTGTATACGAGGATGCCTATATCATCGTGATAGAGAAGATGCAGGGTTTGCTGTCCGTCAACACTGACCGGCAAAAGGAACGTACCGCCTATACCATCTTGAATGAATACGTGCAACGCTCGGGCAAGCAGCACCGTGTACACATCGTGCACCGCCTGGACCGTGACACCTCCGGCTTGATGATGTTTGCCAAAGACGAGAAAACCCAACGTACACTACGCGATAACTGGCATGACATTGTAACAGACCGGCGATACGTAGCCGTAGTGGTCGGCGAGATGGAAAAAGATGCAGGAACCGTGGTTTCTTGGTTGACAGACCGTAAGCTGTATGTATACTCCAGCCCGACAGATGACGGGGGACAAGAATCCATTACGCATTACCGTACCATCAAACGAGCCAATGGATACTCTCTCGTTGAACTGAACCTGGAAACGGGACGAAAAAACCAGATACGTGTACACATGCAGGATTTGGGGCATCCCATTATCGGCGACGGACGCTATGGACTGGAAGACGTAAATCCTATCGGACGCTTGGCCCTGCATGCTTTCAAACTCTGTTTCTATCATCCCGTCACGGGAGAGCTGATGCGGTTTGAAACACCTTATCCGGGAGAGTTCAAGAAATTGGTTTTGAAGAATAAGTAAAAAGCTGACATACAATAAAAAACGGAGCAATTGATTTGCTCCGTTTTTTATTGATAAGCATGTCGTCATTGCCGACGCATACGAAAAGGCTGTCCGTGAATATTATCTTGATATTCCCTCCAGCTATTATACCAAGTACCACTGAAAGAATAAGAATCAGCCATGGCTCCTTCAATGTAAGCCATGCTGCCATCATCATAGAATTCCAATTCCATCAGATTGTAAGCCCCACTAACCCAATTCCATCTGAAAAGCAAATAATTCGGGTCGCCATATGAACCAATAGTACCTTGGTTGCGCGCGTTAAAGGTCATAATCGTCCCCCTACCCCAAGTATATGCCCCGAAATCTATTTCTTCAGATGTATACCATTCACCGGGCAGATTATATTCCGTTTCTTCCTCACTATCACATGATGTCAATCCTAATACAAGGACAAACAACAATAACATTTTTGTGTATTTCAACATATTATTCATAAGCCATACTTTATTTATAATTAGCATCTACCATCATAACAACCACTCCATCCAGTTTACCGGATAAATAATGTTCGCGCACCCATACATTATCAAAATACTTGATTTCACCGGCACCATAATTCAGAGTCAACCCCTCCATAGACTTATCCATCCATTTCCAAGTAAAAGTACGTGAAGTCGTTTCATAGGGACGGGACTCGCCTCCGCGATAATACTCCCAGATTTCCTGTCCAGAATTATCAGCCTTGGCAAACTTCAGCTGATGACTGCATAACACTTCAACTCCATCTTTGTTTTCCGTCTGATATTCTTCTATCCACGTCTTCCCACACAATTTGTCGTCGCTATTCTGCATGGTATAATATACATCATCCCCACAAGACGCCAGCCCAATCGTAAATACACACAACAGCAATATCTTCACATAATTCAAAGTCTTCATAAGTTATCGAGTTTAGTTAATACTTGCGGACAAACATACACAAAAAAAATGAAACACTTAATACTTATCCTGGAATTTCTTGTAGAAGACAAGGAATAAAATAAATCCCATCAGTGCAAACGGTACGCCTGCCAATGCGGGATAACGGTATCCTCCACTCAAGGCAAGACCTCCGATATAGGCTCCGATAGCATTCCCCAAATTGAAGGCCATCTGCACACAAGCGCCTCCCAACATTTCTCCTCCAGGGGCCACACGAATCATCAACACCTGCTCCGGACTGGAGACGGCAAACAAACCTGCCGTACAGAGTGTCATCAATATTGCCGAACACCACGGATGGGGCGAGAGTAAAAATATCAATAATAAAATAACACATATCATCCCTTGCACCACCGTACCTACCTTCCCCGGAGTGTACCGGTCGGACATGCGCCCACTGACCAGATTGCCGGCAACCATTCCGAATCCTGCCAGTACCATCAGCGCTGTAATGCTTTCCGCACTAAAACCGGAAACCTCGGTCAGCAACGGGGTGATGTAGCTATACCAGCAGAATACGCCACCGTTGCCCAAAGCCGTAGCTCCCAATATGAGCCACGGCGCCGGCTTCTTCAAAAAACGGAACTGTCCTTTAAATCCCGTGTCTTTCAGTCCTTCGACCTGCGGTACCCAACGCCAAATGTAGTACAATGTTATCAATCCCCAGGCACCTACCAGCAGAAACGTGGCACGCCAAGACAGTGTATGACTCAACGAAGTACCCAACGGCACCCCAAACAGATTGGCCACAGTCATTCCCGCTATCATAATTGAAACCGCCTCCGAGCTTTTCCCCTTATCAGCCAATTTTCCCGCAACAATGGAAGCCACCCCAAAATAAGCGCCATGAGGAAGTCCGGAAACAAAACGTCCCAACAGCAAGACCCAATAATCGGGTGCCATAGACGCACAAATATTACCCACAATCATTAATGCCATCAAGACCAGCAGAATCTGCTTCAACGGGCGTTTACGGGCCAGGAGCAGCATGGGCGCACCAAAACAAACACCCAACGCATACGCAGAAATGAAATGACCGGCCACGGGAATGCTGATTCCCAAATCAGTAGCCACATAGGGCAAAATACCCATCATCGTAAATTCGGCAATCCCTAGCCCCAATGTGCCGAACGCCAATGCAATAAGACTCTTCTTCATACCTTAAAAAACAACCTATATTTTTTACCGGGCGCAAAGATAATGACATTGCATTCTCCAAATAAAAAGGATACCGAATTATTTTCAGTATCCTTCTTCATTTTTTATCTTATATCAATTGTATACCCACCTTTAAAGACTCCTCCCGGCGCCAAGTGCTGCATCCAGTCCTTATCCTTATATTCGCCCTTATAATGGGCACGGTCACAACGCCCGTACCACGGCTCGATGCAGACAAACGGAGCATTCTTGGCCGGAGGCGACCACAACCCCACCACCGGAGTGTCGAAATACAGACTGAGATAGGGTTTCTTCTCCTTATTATATAATGTAACTTCTTTCACTTGACTGTTTTCCAGAATCAGGGCATCATTATCAAAGGAGTGTATGTCCAAAGGCAGCAGGCCATCTGTCAACTCAAGCAAATATTCCTTATCCGGAGCGGCACATCCTTTCTCGGAGATAAGGATATAGTGCAAACCTTCCGTCTTATCAAAGCCGAAATATCCACGGTCCGTTGTCTCCGTATCATAGTCCGGGTAATAGAAAGCCGGATGGGCCCCTATCTGGAAGTGCATTTCGCGTGTTCCGGTATTGATGACTTTCCAAAGCACCTCAATCTTCTTTCCCTCTATCCGATAGCCTATCTCAAGGCAAAACGGGAAAGGATATTTCTTGCGTGTTTCCTCACTGTCAACCAGTCGATAACGCACTTCATCTTCCAGTTCAAGCATCAATTCAAAATCCATATCGCGGGCAAAACCGTGTTGCGTCAATGCATAGGAAACGCCTTCGTGGCGGTATTCATTCTCCCAAACGCTGCCTACAATGGGAAAAAGCACCGGAGAATGCCGTTTCCAGAAAGCAGGGTCTGCCTGCCAAAGATATTCTTTTCCATCATGCAAGATACTGCATAACTCGGCTCCATGCGGTGAAACTTTAATTGTCAGTTCTGAATTAGAAAGTGTTTTCATATCATATATCATTTTGTTATTTTCTCATATAGTGTGGCATCTCTCCGGGTATTTCCATCGAAATCTCCACCAGGCCACCGACCACTCCGTCCTGCTTCCATGCCGTCTGATAAATCATTTTCTTGACACCGTTCTTCTCAATGGTGTAGGCATTCACTCCCCCCGTCTCCAGCAGTTCGCGTATCTTGGCTTGTGATTGCGGGTTGTGGCAATCAAAGAGATTCTTGCCTATCAGGTCACCGTGTTTGGCAAACGTACGGCATGCTTTCTCGTTCATATATAGGATGATTCCCTTTGTGTCGCATACAGTTACGGCACAGTTCATTTCATTGGCCCATTCGTACATAATTCTTTATTTTTAATTGGCTATTTTCTATGCACTTGAAATACATTTACAGAAAACTCTTCAAAGTCAAATGTCCTTTTCTCTATCGAATTATTATTGCATTAATCCTCCTTCTATGAAGAAAACGACTTCATTCAATCGTTCTTTATTCGATTCTTCATCTTTGAAAATAGCTGGAGTGAAGATTATCCTATCTTGAATCAGATTATCTACCAAATCCCACATGACTTCATGGTACAGCATCACCATTGCCACTTTTTCATTGTCAATACCATATTGGCTTGCTAAGGAGCCACAATTATTCTTTAGTTCCGCACTGATAGAGTTTACCAATTTTTCAGTTATTTGATGAAAGCGGTCTTGCCGTTTCTTTATAATAGGAAATAATACATCTCCATTATCATCTACCAGCCCATAAGGTTTTAACTGAGAAACGAGTTTGGCATCTGTTACTTTTCCGAACTGTGCTATTTCATCAGCACAATGGTCCATAATGTCGTTGTCAGGAGCAATGCCGCTATTGATGTAAGTCAAAATCAAATTCTGTTCTCCGAAACCATTCGTACCGCATGCAAAGCCATTTCTTGATTCGTATAATACCCAGTAACAGCCACTCCAGCTTGTATAATTGTCAACATCCTCAAACAAGACTAACTTTGTCCACATTTTTCCATCCAGAAGGTATGAAAAAACAAGTGAGAGTACATTGTTCTTGAATCCCATTTCACTGATATTTTGTGCCAATGATATAAAGTCTGCCTTTGTTTTGACATACATGGATTCAGCAATCTCCTTACTTAAGCTTCTTAGAGAATTGGTCTGTTCTTTGTCGAGAATGGGTATAGTAGCTTTCCATTTTCCTTTTGTTTTACTGACAAGTCCACCTACTTCCAATAACAATAATTGGCTATCAGAGCATTTAATACCCATTTCACGAAGTTCGGCTTGAGTACGTGGAGTCCGTAAATTGTATAGTATTTCCCAATTATTATCTGGCGTTACATAGTCTTCGGGCTGATGTCCGTTCACTGCAACAAACTGGGTTGCTTCCCATTCGCTATAAGGTCTTATCGATATTTGTGCTTTAATCATTGTGGTAACGGACAATAAGGTAAACAACAATAATAAGTCCGGATAATATTTCATATATCGCTTAATTTTAGTTTTGTTCATCATTCATGCACTTCTCTTATGTAACAAAGATAACGTTTTTTTCAATTCCTCTCTCAAACCTATAACAAAAAACTTCCCGACTACCAATAAAAAACTTCCTAACTACTAATAGTAAAGTTTGCAAGTATAGAGATAAAGAATTACCTTCGCCCTTGGGGATTTCTATCCCAAGCCTTGGGATAGAAATCCCCAACCTTGGCATACACATCCGCAACCTTGGGACAAACTCTGTAAGCCCCAATAAACAAACGAACCTCATAACAACGCTACCATCATGGCAGAATACAACATGCAGGAACTGAACCTGCCGGGAGAAGACGGCAAACGCATCCTCTACCCACGAATGAAACTATACGGGCAGGTGAACTTGGAAACCATCACCGAAAAGATAGCATACGCCTCATCCTTCACACGAGGAGACATCATCGGACTGATGCAAGCCATCACCGACGAAATAGCCTACCAAATGGGGCAAGGTTACTCCGTGAAGATTGACAACTTAGGAGTATTCACCCCTGCCCTCGGTCTGCGGCAAGACCGTGAACGGGAGACGGGCGAAGAAGGAGACACCAAGCGAAACGCCGTCAGCATCTGCCTGAAGGACATACATTTCAAGGTGGACAAAGAACTACTGTACCGTACCGCTCGCCATTGCCACCTGAAACGTTCCACCGACAAATTCCAACGCTCCTCACAAGTGTTTTCTCCGCAGGAACGGCTGGAACGGGCAAAAAAATACCTGGAAAAGAACAGCTTCATGACCCAAGCCGACTATTGCCAACTGACCGGCTTATTGAAGTCCGCCGCCTCCCGCGAGTTGCGCGAATGGATAGCCAATCCCGAATCGGGCATCGACTACAAAGGACGAGGAACACACAAGATTTATATTCTAAGGAAACCATAACCCACATCCATTGAAGTAACAAAAACAATGAAGATACTACATACCAGCGACTGGCACCTGGGACACACCCTCTACAACTACGACCGCACCGTCGAACAGCAGGCCTTCCTACGGCAACTCACCCGCATAGTAACCGAAGAGCAGCCCGACGCCATGGTGGTAAGCGGAGATATCTACCACTACTCCTCTCCCGCTGCCGCCACGCAGAAGATGTACACCGACGCCATGCTGAACATTCACCAAGCCTGCCCCGAAATGACCATCGTAGTCACCGCCGGAAACCACGACAGCAGCTCCAAATTGGAGATAGACAGCAACCTCTGGCAGCACTTCGGCTTGAACGTTGTGGGAAACATCGAACGTACAGCCGAGGAAGTGAATTTGGACAAGCACATCATCGAGATAAACAATGAAAAAAAGACAAAAGGCTACGTCATTGCCGTGCCCCACGTCTATCCGCAAAACTTCCCCCTGCTGGACACTGAAACACCGCGCGACCAACGGCAGGCACGCTTCTTCCAAGCACTGCTGGACGAAGTGAAGAAACGGAATACGGCACAGCTTCCCGTCGTCCTCATGGCCCATCTCTCCATTGAAGGCAGCGACCGTAGCGGGCACGATGAGAGTATCGGCGGAATAGAGTATGTTCCCCTCAGCGCTATGGGAGAAGGGTACGACTACCTGGCACTCGGACACATCCATTGCCCTCAGGACATCAAAGGCAGTCATCACCACGCACGCTATTGCGGCACTCCCCTCCCCGTCAGCTTCGACGAAACCTATCCGCACTCCGTCTCCATCATCGAGTTGGAGAAAGGGGCAGAGCCACAAATCAGTACAAGGGAAATTGAAAATCCGATTCCGCTCGTCACACTTCCCCATGACCCGACACCTTTCGAAGACGCCTTGAAATTACTGGAAGAATATCCGGAAGAGAAACCTGCATACCTCCGTCTGAATGTGCTGACAAAAGGCTACCTGCCCCCCGACTGCAACGAAAAAGCCTCGAACGCCGCCAAAGGCAAGGCATGCAAATATTGCTACATCAAGACTACCCGAGAGCGGCAGGCCGACACTGACGAGAGCAAGCCTATCTCCATCCAAGAGATGCAGGAAATGTCTCCCCTGGAAATAGCCAGACTCTACTACCGCGAAACCGAAGGAGAAGAGATGGACCCAGAACTTTGCCAGCTGATGGAGACTGTCATGCAAAAAGTGAAAAGCAAGAACAACTCCTAATCATTTGTCCGGAACATGAAACTCCAGAAACTCACCATAAAGAACCTTGCCTCCATAGAAGATGCCGTCATCGACTTTGAGAACGGACCGCTAAGCGAGGAATCCCTTTTCCTTATCTGCGGCGAGACGGGTGCAGGGAAGACAACCATTCTCGACGCCATCTGCCTGGCACTCTACAACGAAACGCCCCGCATGGACCATGCCGAGAACGAAAAATACAAAGACCTGAGCCAGACTTTCTCTGCCAAAAAGGAAGATGTTGCCATCAACGACAGCCGACAACTGATGCGCCGTAACACCAGTGAAGCATGGACGGAGTTGGAGTTTACCGGCTCAAACGAAATGCCCTACACCGCCCGATGGTACGTGGCGCGGGCACACCGCAAGATTTCAGGAGCCGTGCAGGATGTGCGCTGGACACTGGAAAACAATAAAAGCGGCGCACAGCTCAACAAAAAGAATGAGATAAAGGCGGAAATACAAGCTGCAGTGGGGTTGACCTTCGAACAATTCTGCCGCACCACCATGCTGGCGCAAGGCGACTTCACCAAGTTCCTGCAAAGCAAGGAAAGCGAAAAATCGGATATTCTGGAAAAGCTGACCGGTACAAGTATCTACTCCGAAATAGGTGCCGAAATATATGCCGCCACCAAGGAAAGACGGACGGAATACGAAAACCAGAACCGGAAGCTGGAAGGCATCCACATCCTGGCAGAAGAAGAAGTCACTGCAATCAAGGAAGCCATAGCCACGCAAAATGCCGGAGTCAAGGAAGCCAATGAGCAGAAAACTACCGCCCTCGCAAAACGGGACTGGCTGAAGAAATACTCCGAACTCCTCCTCACCCGTGAACAGCAAAAGAAGATGTGGGAAGGGAAGCAAGCGCAACTGCAATCGGACGAATTCAAACAGAAAGAACTCCTGATTAAAGAATGGAATGCCACCGCCGACGCCCGCAACTGGCTCTCTACCTTGAAACAGCAGCAACAGCAACAACAACAGAACTATGCACAAGCCGGAATGTTAAGAGCATCCTTTGCCCGGCTGGACGGAGGAAGCAAGTGGCTATGCGGTTTCCTGAAAGAGCAAGAAGACAAGCTGCATCGTGCCGAGAAGTACTTGCAAGAGCATTCGCCCTTACTGCCCATGTTCGAGCAAAGCCAATCCATCATTACCGGCCTAAAATCCGCACTCGATGCCCAAACACGCATCGGCACCTACAACGCGCACCTTGAAAGACTTGCCGCGCAACAACCCGTAAAAGTCAAGGAGCGTACCGACAAGGAAGCTGCCCTCACCCGGAAAGAACAAGAGAACCATACATTGCAAAACGAAATAAACCTCCGGAACAAGCAGCTTGAAACCATGGACCGCCCTGCCCTGCAAGACAAGAAAAACAAACTCGATGCCGGACGGGAGAACCTGCTGCAAGCATTGAGCGCCTTGTCTTTACTGGCTGAAACGGAAAGGACACTGAACGAGGCAAAGGAAAACGAAAAGGCTTTGAACGCCAAAGTGGAGGCGTGCCAAAAGCAATACGTCCTCCTGCAAACGGCATTCGACAGCAAGAAAACAAGTTATGATGACATCCGCACCCTCTACGACAAGCAAAAGGAAGCCGTAGAAGAGTGGGCAAAGGAAACACGCTCCCGGCTTGTCGTCGGGGATACTTGCCCCGTGTGCGGACAAGAAATAAAATCGCTTTGCAAAGATGAAGATTTCCAGTCTGTCCTTGCTCCCATACGCACCTCCCTGGAAACAAAAGAGAAAGAATACAAGGAAACCGAGCAGGCATTGAACAACAACCGGACAGAATCCAATACCTACGGAACGCTGGCAGAGAATGCCCGTCAGTCCACAGCAAGAGCGCTCCGGAGCTACAACCTTGCCCACACTGACGCACAGGCCAAATGCGCCCAATGCAACGGCGTTGGCCTCTCCACAACCACCGGCGAAACCCTGAAGAAGCTACTGGAAGAGAACAAGCTGGAAGCAGACAAACTGAACGAAAAGCTCACGGAAGTTCAAAAGCTCAGCGCACAAATCATAGCTCTGCAACGGCAAAAGGACGAATGCCAGAAAAGCGTGGACGCTGCACGCCAAGCCTTCAACTCTGCCGACAAAGTGCTGAATGAGCTGAAAAACAGCATCGTCAATTACGAGTCGCTCGCCGCCAACGAAAAGGAGAACATACGTGCCACCATGAACCGCGTCACTCCCCTCATCCTCTGGGAGGGATGGAGCACGGAATGGGAAAACTCCCCCCTCTCCTTTATTGACCGCCTGACGCAAGCTACGCGCAACTACCGGCTGGCGCAGGAAAAACAAAGAGAACTGAAATCCGCCATTGCCCTTATCCACAAAGAGCTGGAAGGGATAAACATCAACAAGGAAAGCATCGATGCCGCATTCCCCGACTGGCGCAACGCACCTGCAGCAACACAGGAAATGGAAATCAAGGACCTGGGGATTGCCTGGAATAATCTGAATACACAAGCAAGCGGACTGAAACAAAGCATATCCTCCACCGCAGACCAAATGGCAAGGCTGCAAAAGGATTTAACCGGGTTCTATGCCGCTAACCCCACTCTCGACGAGGAGCGTATCACCGTCCTATCCGCTTGGTCCGGCTCCCGAATAGAAGCATTACGTGCCTCATTGCAGACACTTAAAGAGGAAGAAGTAGCTGCATCGACCGCCTTTCATCTGGCCACCGAACAAATGGAAGAGCACATCGGCCGGAAGCCCGAAATAGAAGAAAACGAGAACTTCGAAACCCTGGATGCACTCATCGCAAATCTCGAAGAAAAGATAACCGCCGGCAACCAATCCATCGGCCAGCAGAAGTTACGCCTGGAAGAAAACACTCGCAACATCGACCGGATAAAGGAAGAAAAGGAACGTGCCGACCGGCTGCGCGAAGAGTATCTGAAGTGGGATCGCCTCTGCCGCCACTTCGGTGACGAACGGGGAAAAAATTTCCGCAACATCGCCCAAAGCTTCGTCTTGAAAGAACTGCTGGCAGGCGCCAATTTCTATCTGCAACGCTTGACCGACCGCTACGAACTGGAATGCCAGGCCGGTTCGCTCACCATCCTGCTGCGCGACTTCCATCAAGGAGGTGCGGCACGTCCGGCATGCACCTTATCGGGCGGCGAAAGCTTCCTAGTATCTCTGTCACTTGCCCTCGGACTTTCTTCCCTCAGCCGCCAGAGCCTCTCGGTAGACACACTGTTCATCGACGAAGGTTTCGGCACACTGAGCAGCGACTACCTGAACACCGTTATGGACACATTGGAAAAACTGCACCAGATGGGCGGCAAGAAGGTAGGCATCATCAGTCACGTGGAAGGACTGAAAGAGCGCATAAAGACCCAGATACAAGTACGGAGGATAGACAGTTCAAGAAGCGAAATAAAAGTGGTGAATACCCTCTAAGCTGGTATCGGGATAAAGAAAACGAATGTTTTTTCGGCTCTTGATAGTACAAGCACCTGCATTATTGTGTATTTTTGCAGTCTCATAAAAAAGAAAAGACAATGAAAAAGTTCATGAAAGGAGTCCGGTTTACTCCTAAAAACTATTCCGACGAAGTAGAAGCCAAAATTCAACATTATAAGAAAGAAGGATATAAACTGCCGATGCGAAGCGCACTCCGCACCGAGGAGCAGTTGGCCGGTATCCGCGCAAGTGCCAAAATCAACACTGCCCTGCTGGATTATCTCTCCGAGAACATTCGCGAAGGCATGTCCACAGCTGAAATTGACCATATGGTGTATTGCTTCACCACAGACCACGACGCCATCCCCGCCCCCTTCATGTACGAAGGCTTCCCCAAAAGTGTGTGCACCAGCATCAACGATGTAGTGTGCCACGGCATTCCCAGCACCAGGGAATTCCTGAAAAGCGGTGACATTGTAAATGTCGATGTATCCACCATTTACAAAGGTTACTTTGCCGACGCATCACGCATGTTCATGATTGGCGAAGTCAGCCCCGACATGCAGAGACTGGTACAGGTCACCAAAGAATGCCGTGACATAGGCATACAGACCGCACAGCCCTGGGCACGCCTCGGTGACGTAGGCGCCGCCATCCAGGAGCATGCGGAAAAGAACGGATACAGCGTGGTACGCGACCTCTGCGGACATGGCTGCGGCGTCAAGTTCCACGAAGAACCGGATGTGGAACACTTCGGCAAACGTGGTACGGGCATGCTGATAGTGCCGGGCATGACGTTCACCATCGAACCGATGATTAACATGGGAAGCTACGAAGTCTTTATCGACGAAGCCGACGGATGGACCGTCTGCACAGACGACGGACTGCCTTCTGCCCAATGGGAAAGCCAAATCCTGATTACTGAAGACGGAAACGAAATATTGACACAATAAGGCGGACACTTCAAAACACCTATGGAGATAGTATTACTGATTATAGGGATAATCATCGGAACCGTAGTCGGCTATCTGGCGGCAGACCGCAAGTCTGCCGCACTGAGGGCAGAAATCAGCGGGACAAAGAAGGAAATAGAATTATTGAAGCTGCAGAAGGAAGAAGCCGAAGCGTTGCACAAGCGCATGAACACCGAGTTCGAGAATCTCTCCAACCGTATCTTCCAGAGCAAAGCCGAAGACTTTACCAGGCTGAATACCGAACACCTGGGCAATCTGCTCCGCCCGCTGGGCGATAACCTGAAGGACTTCCGCCAAAAGGTGGAACAAGTATACAGCACCGAAGCCAAAGAACGCTTCTCGCTGGGTGAACGCATCAAGGAACTGGTGGAGCTGAACAACCGCCTCAGCGAAGATGCCAACAACCTGACCCGTGCCCTGAAAGGAGACTCCAAAATGCAAGGCAACTGGGGCGAAATGATTCTGGAACGTTTGTTGCAAGCCTCCGGACTGATTGAAGGCGAACACTACTTCCGCCAGGAGTTTCTAAAAGACGAACGGGGCGAAGCCATCATCAACGAGGAAAGCGGGCAGAAGATGCAGCCCGACATCATTGTGAAATACCCCGACGAACGGGAAATGATTATCGACTCCAAAGTGTCGCTGACTGCCTATGCTGCCTACACCTCTGCCGAAAGCAAGGAGGAGCAGGTACACTTCCTGAAAGCACACCTGCAATCTGTCCGCGCCCATATCGACGAGCTCAGCCATAAAGACTACTCGCATTACGACGCCCAATCACCGGATTTCGTTATGATGTTCATCCCCACCGAAGGTGCCTACCTCCTCGCCATCCAAAGCGATGCCCACCTCTGGGAATATGCCTACAACAAAAAGGTGGTACTGATGAGCCCCACCAACCTAATTAGCGCCCTGCGCCTCTCGCTCGACCTTTGGAAGAAGGAGAACCAGGTAAAGAATGTGCAGGCCATCATCAAGCGCGGCACCATCTTATATGAAAAGATTGCAGGCTTTACCGACACCTTCCTCGGTATCGGCGACCGGCTGGCCAGCCTGCAAAGGGATTACGACAAAGCCTTCAACCAGCTCTCGGACGGTAACGGCAGTGTAGTACGCCAGGCCGAAATGCTGAAAGGCATGAGCCTCACTCCCAAGAAACGCATTTCTCCAAGATTGCTGCCCAAAGATACCATTCAAGAAGAAACAGAAGAGGAAAACGATAACATTCAATAAAACATCCAACATGAAAACTCTGAAAGACCGCATTCTCCTTCACCAAGAACCATTCATACGAGGTCTGTGTCAACAGGAATTACCACTGGAGAAGTAACAGCCATTCTGGCAAATGCACTGATTCATATCAAGGAATAAAGAAAAAGCGACGAAGAATCCACTCCACTTTCTTTCATTAGAGAGGAAATGCCCCGAACAAAAAACTCCGGCAAAGCCCTGAAGGACAAGCCGGAGTTTTTTATCTCAAGACGGACAAGGAAGATTATCCGCCAAAGTTATCGAACATCAGGTTCTGAGCCGGAACGCCGAGGTCGTCGAGCATCTTCTCAACAGCCTTCGACATCGGGCCGGGACCACACATATAGTATTCAATGTCTTCGGGAGCTTCGTGGTCTTTCAAGTAAGTCTCGTAAATTACGTTGTGTACGAAGCCCGGAGTATACTTCACGCCCGCTGCATCGGCTGCCGGATCGGGACGGTCCAGTGCAAGATGGAACTTGAAGTTGGGGAAATCCTTTTCAATCTGCAGGAAGTCTTCCAGATAGAACACTTCATTCAATGCACGTGCACCGTAGAAGTAATTCATCACGCGGTCTGTAGTGTGCAGTGTCTTCGTCATATGCATAATCTGTGCACGCAACGGAGCCATACCGGCACCACCACCGACCCACATCATCTCCTTCTTGGAGTCGAATATCGGATGGAAGTCTCCGTAAGGGCCACTCATGGTTACCTTATCACCCGGTTTCAGGGTAAAGATATAAGAAGAAGCGATACCCGGCATTACATCCATGAAGCCCGGGCCCTGGTCTTTCGGCTTGAACGGAGGCGTGGCGATACGTACCGTCAGCATAATGCGGTCGCCTTCGGCAGGATAGTTGGCCATAGAATAGGCACGGATGGTTTCTTCGTCATTGCGGCACTTCAAGCCCAGCAGACCGAATTTCTCCCATGCAGGCAGATACTCATCACCGATAAGGCTCTTGTCGATGTCCTTATCATAATCCATCGAATATTTAGGAATCTTAATCTGCGCATAAGAACCCGGAACGAAATCCATGTGCTCGCCTTTGGGCAATGCAACGATGAACTCTTTGATGAACGTAGCCACATTCTTGTTGGAGATAACCTCGCACTCCCACTCTTTTACGCCCAGTACGCTTTCGGGAACCTTGATGGCCATATCGCCTTTCACTTTCACCTGGCAACCCAGACGCCAGTGATCTTGTATTTGCTTACGGCTGAAGTGCGGAGTCTCAGAAGGCAGGATTTCGCCTCCGCCTTCCAGCACCTGGCATTTGCACTGTCCGCAGGAACCTTTACCACCACAAGCGGAGGAAAGGAACACACCGTTTACAGACAGCGTATTCAGCAATGTAGAACCGGAAGCTACGTCCAGTTCCTTGTCGCCATTGATAGTCAGTTTTACATTACCCGAAGGCACCAAGAAATTCTTGGCAACCAGCAGGATAACAACAAGCAGGATGACAACCACGAGGAATACTCCAATGCTTGCTAATATCATATTCATATCCATTGTCTTATTCCTTTCTTTTAGATGTTCAAACCAGAGAAACACATAAATGCCATTGCCATCAGACCTACAGTGATAAACGTGATGCCCAGCCCTTTCAACGGAGCAGGAACGTCAGAATAGGCCATTTTCTCACGGATGGCAGCCAAGCCTACGATAGCCAGCAACCAACCGATACCGGAGCCCAACGCATAAGAGACAGCATCAGCAATGCCACCGATGAATTTCGGGTCGCTCTCACCCAGCGTGATGCGCTGCTGCATGAAAAGGGAAGCACCCATGATGGCACAGTTTACAGCAATCAGCGGCAGGAAGATACCCAGTGAAGCATACAGCGAAGGGCTGAAACGCTCTACAATCATTTCCACCAACTGAACGATAGCTGCGATTACAGCAATGAAAAGAATAAAGCTCAAGAAGCTAAGGTCAACGCCTTCAATGATTGCGTTGGCAGCCAGCACCTTTGTCTGCAATAAATAGTTGACCGGAAGCGTAACCACCAACACGAAAGTTACGGCGATACCCAGTCCTACGGCAGTCTTCACATTCTTCGATACGGCAAGGTAAGAACACATACCGAGGAAGAACGCGAATATCATGTTGTCCACAAAGATAGAGCGGACGAATAAACTTATTAAATGTTCCATATCTCTTCGATAAATTAAGAATTAAAGAATTAAAGAATTAAAGCAATGAGAACTTGTACTGCAGCAGAGCAGCCCATTTTTCATTCTTTCATTTTTCATTCTTCATTTATTTATTACTGCTTTTCCTGCAATTCTTTGTGACGTGCACGCTGATACCAGATGATGCAAGCGCAGAGAATCAACGCCATTGGCGGCATCAGCATCAAGCCGTTGTTCACATAGCCCAACTTCTGCAGAGGTTCATAGTTCAAGATGTTGAAACCGAGCAGCGTTCCCGAACCCAGAAGCTCGCGGAAGAAGGCTACGATTACCAGAATCTTGGCATATCCCAAACCATTACCCACACCGTCAAGGAATGATTCCCAGGGACCGTTCTGCATGGCAAATGCTTCCAAGCGTCCCATCAGGATACAGTTGGTAATAATCAGACCTACATATACAGAAAGCTGCACACTTACATCGTAAGCAAAAGCTTTCAGAATCTCACTTACAATAGTTACCAACGCGGCAACAACCACCAGCTGAACGATGATACGGATACGGTTGGGTATCGTCTTGCGCAGCAGTGAAATCACTACATTGGAGAATGCTGTAATCACCGTCACTGAAAGACCCATCACAATGGCAGGCTCCAGTTTGGCAGTAACAGCCAAAGCAGAACAGATACCCAATACCTGCACGGTAACGGGGTTGTTCAGTCCCAGCGGAGTAGAGAATACTTCTTTATTCTTCTTTGAAAACAATTGTCCCATATTCTTATTCCTCCTCATTATTATTAGTTAAAAAGTTCTTGTAGCTGCTCAGACAAGCCTTCAACATGGCATCCACACCTACAGAAGTGATGGTACCACCGGAAATGCCGTCCACCTGATAGTCAGGTTTCTCTACCTTGCCGTTCTTCACAACACCGAGGACTACCTCGCCGTTCTCCAACGTTTTCTTGCCGGGGAACTCTCCCTGGAAGTGCGCACTGGCAATTTCGGCACCCAGACCCGGAGTCTCACTGGCATGGGAGAAGTAAACACCGTAAACGGTATCCTTGTCGCTGTTCAGTGCAACATATCCCCAAATAGCGCCCCAAAGACCGGCACCGTAAACGGGAAATACATATTTCTTCTCACCGTCAACCTCTGCCACGAATACGTGCAGACGGTTATTTTCTTTGGCTTCCTTCTCGTAAGCGGTAGCAAATGCACCGGTATTCTCTGTCAGAGTACCGTCAACGTTCATCAGCATATCGCCCTTTACATATTTATTATATTCAGCTTCGGCATCCTTCACGTCCTTGATGTTGAGTGCAGCAAGAATCTGCTTCTTCGTGTCAAGTTCCACATTCTTGTTCTGCGTCTCGCGCAAGGAAGAACTTACGAATGCCAGCAGGAATGCAACGATAACAACCATTACCGAAGCATAAATGATAGTATAACTATTACTATTGGTATTCATTTCTTTTCCGGTATTTAATTGTTAGACTTGATTGCACGTTTCTCGCGACGGCTGATGTTACCCTGTACCACACAGTAGTCAATCAGCGGAGCGAAGATATTCATCAGCAGGATGGCAAGCATCATACCTTCGGGGTAACCGGGGTTGAGCACACGGATAATGATAGCCATGGCACCAATCAGGAATCCGAAGATATACTTACCGGTCTCTGTACGTGCCGATGTAACGGGGTCGGTAGCCATGAACACGGCACCGAAGCAGAAACCGCCCAGCACGAGGTGTTCGTACCAAGGCATCTGTGCCATCGGAGTGTCGGGACCGATTGCATTGAACACCCATGCCATGAAGGCACCGCCTACGAATACGGAGAACATCGTCTTCCAGCTTGCAATGCCCGTCCACAACAGCAGAATGGCACCCAGAGCGATGGCGATAACGCTTGTCTCACCGATAGAACCCGGAATAAGGCCGGTCACCATGTCCCAGGAGAACTCCGGAACGGCGCCCGAGGTAGCGGCTGCACCCAACGGAGTAGCTACCGTCAGACCATCTACCGACTGTCCCAGACCGAAGATACTGTCGCCCGATACCCAAACGGCATCACCGGACATCTTCGTAGGATAAGCAAAGAATAAGAATGCACGGGTAATCAAAGCTACGTTGAACACGTTCATACCCGTACCACCGAATACTTCCTTAGCAAAAATTACAGAGAATGCAGTAGCCACCGCCAGAATCCACAACGGGCAGTCTACCGGAACAATCATCGGAATCAAGATACCGGAAACCAAGAAGCCTTCCTGAATCTCCTCCTTCTTCCACTGAGCCACTACGAACTCAATGCCGAGACCTACTACATAAGATACAATGATTTTTGGCAATACAGCCAGAAAACCGTAGATGAACATTTCCCAGAAGCCTCCGGCAGCACCGGTAGCGTGGAAATGCTGGTAACCTACGTTATACATACCGAACAGCAGCGCCGGTACTAACGCAATGACCACCATCGACATGATGCGTTTGCTGTCAATGGAGTCGTGAATATGCGTTCCCGATTTCGAAGTGGCATTGGGCACGAACAGGAATGTTTCGAAGCCATCAAACACCGAACGAAATGCGTGGAATTTGCCGCCTTCCTCAAAGTTCGGCTTTATCTTGTCGAGATAATTTCTTAACGCTTTCATTAATATATTTACGATTTTACGATTTACAATTTACGATTTGCCATACGCCCCGATTATGCCATTTCGGCACGAAGCATATCGAGCCCTGCACGTACGATGCGCTGCACTTCCACTTTGGAAGAACATACGAATTCGCAGAGAGCGAAGTCTTCGGGAGCTACTTCGTAGATGCCCAGAGCCTCCATACGGTCGATGTCACCTGCAATGATTGCTTTCACCAAGTATTCGGGGAAGATGTCCATCGGAAATACGCGGTCGTATTCGTTGGACATAATCATGTGACGTTCACCACCCTTGATACGGGCATCTATCACATATTCCTTCTTGCCCATCAACCAGCTGAAGTAAGAGCGGTTGACGCTGAACTGATTGAAACGCGGCATAATCCAACCCAACATTTCATGGATTTCATCTCCTTCGGGAATAACGGTCAATTGGCTGTCGAAAGAGCCGAGGAAGCCGTTCGGAGAAACTTTCTTACCGGTCAGCACGTTACCGCTGATGTAGCGGAGGTCTTTGTCGGTAGTCACGTTACCTTTGAAAACGTTCGTCAACAGAGCGCCGACTTTCAGCTTGCAATAAGCGGGTTTCAACACTTCGGAACCCGTTACAGCCACCGTACGGGTCATGTCCACACGACCGGTATTCATCAGACGTCCGATGAAGAGTACGGCTTCGGCACTGATGGTCCAGACCGTTTCACCCTTCACTACCGGAGAGATGTGGTTAATCTGTACACCCACGTTGCCTGCCGGATGTGGTCCGTCGAAAGCTGTTACGGTAACGTTCTTTGCCTGCACAAGAGCAGCAGACTTTTGTTTTACACTAATACCCAGATACGTCTTTGCCATCTTTGACAAAGCGTCGAGTCCCGTCTGGAAGTTTGCTTCTTCTCCCTTCAGCGCGAATTCAAAATCGGGAGCCAGCGGATTGCTGTCGAAAGCCGAAATGAAGATAGCTTTCGGAGTTACCGTCGGATCAGCGATAACGTCGTACGGACGTTGGCGGATGAAAGCGAACATACCTGCTTGCAAAAGAGCTTCTTTTACTTGCTGGCCGCTCATCTTGGACGGGTCCATCTTGCCGAATTCCTCATAGTCTTGCTCAGTGGCAGCCTCTACGACGATGTTCAGCACCTTGCGGCGTGCACCACGCTCCACGCTTGTCACTACGCCGCTAACGGGCGAAACAAATTTCAATTCAGGATGATTCTTGTCGATAAACAAGGGTCCCCCGGCCATCACATATTCCTGCTCTTTGACCACCACTTTCGGAGTGATGCCTGTATAGTCATCGGGAACCAGCGAATAGAATCCCGGTTCCTTAACAGACACAAGTTCCTGGGCAGCAGCGCCTTTCAGGTTGATGTCAAGGCCTTTACGTAACTTAATTACATTTGCCATGCGTTTATTTAAAATAATGGTTTCATTAATTTGCCGCAAAAGTAGCAAAAAAGAACGTGAATAAAGAGTAAAAAAGAAAGGAATTACGGAGAAATTTCCGTAATCCCTTTCGTTAACGAACACGAGAACAAGGATTAGGGGTTAAGGATTAATACCCTGCGGAATCATAGTGCAGCCCACTAATCCTTAATCCCTAACCCCTAATCCTTATCATCACTTTTCTTCAGCGAACATCGGGTCCCATGCCGGCAGGCGGACGGGCTTTTGTTTAAACAGTTCCATCACTTTGGCGGGAACATACTTTGTCTCCACTACCAGACGGAACATGTATTCATTGAACCACTCGTCGGTCATGATGAGATGTCCCTGATAACCGGAAGCGGCTCCCCAACTGTTCTCTACCATCCACTTTACGGGCTTTCCGTCTTTGTTCAAGTCAACGGCCATCAAGGTCATGGCGTGGGAAGAGCCACTGGAGAAAGTCTGGATACGTTGCTTCTTGTCCATCCCGAAGGTGGTGCCCATCAGTGATTCGTAGTCATAGTTTTTCACATCGAGCAGACCGCGTTCGGAGTTCAGGAACTTGCCCACATCGCAAGAGAAGTACATCATGGTGCTGTCCTTCAAGGAGGCAATGGCCATCTCTTTGATGTCCTCTACGGGCAGGTTGACATAAGTCCAGTTCTTGCCGTCGTAACGGTGGCGGTCATAGTCTATTTCATAGCACTTGTAATACTCGCGACTGGGGTCGTTCATCAGCATTACGTAGTTGGTCAGCAGTTGTTTGACTCCATATTTCTCAAGGAAAGACATGGGAGTGTGATGCTCTGTCTCCACAGGATTACCCTTGGCATCGTGGCGGACATAGTCGAACTCCGTGGGAGGTACACCGAGGTTCAGCACCAGCATGCGGTAGATGGTTCCGAGCATCGTAGTTTTCTCCTTCTCCAGAGCTTCGGGCTTGGCACCGGCGGCAGCCATGTCACGCAGTTGCAGACCATACTCTTTCAGCTTCAGAGAGATGAGGTTGGCCATGCGGGAGGTATTTTCACTGCTGTTTGTTTCGGGCATGGCATCTTTGGGAACAAGGCCGTATTTGGAAACAATGTCGGCCACACCAGTAAAGGTACCCCCATCGCTCAGCGGATGCTGGAAGAGCCATTCTACGGTCTTATCAGTCAGGGGACTCTTGGAGGTGTCGATGATGCCTTGCAAGAAGAGGTTTGCCTTCTCCAACTGGTCCCAGAAGAAGGGATAGACTTCGGAGAACTCGAAAGACTGGAAACCGTATTCGGCAAGGGTCTTGGCACGCATCACATTCAGCCCCGTAAACAGCCAGCAACGGCCAGACGACTTCTGGTCGGTGATACCTTTGGATTCTACCTTGATGGAGAAGTGGGTATCCATGCCCTGCATATTCTCCTGGTTGAGTGCCAGTTTACGGATGTCATTATTGCCTATGGCATTGCGGAGCGCCTTGTCGGCAGCCGTGCCTTGATAACTTTGCTTGATTTGTCCAAGCATTTCGGGGCTGATACCCCCTTTTCCCTCTTGTGCCTGCACGGAGAGCAGTGCGGCACTCAGAACAATTACAGATAAAAATCGTTTCTTCATTCAGATTATGTGTTTTTAGTTATTGATGTCTTGCTTCGTGAAGCAGACAAAAGTAATGTCTTTTTTGATAATTTTAGTGACATCTTTAGATTTATTATCTATTACAGTGAAAACTATTCGGGATAAAATAGTTTCCTTTGCACCCACATTTCGTACGACATGAAAAGATATATACTAAGCATTATCGCACTGGTGCTGTTCGCCACCACCTTTTATGCCCAGGAACAGACTGCGGCCGCCACAAACGACAGCGTTCCTGCACTGACCAAAAAAGAACTACGCAAGCAAAAGGTAGCGCGTCGGAATCTGCATTACAATATTCTGGGCGGACCCAGCTACACCCCCGACTTCGGTGCCGTGCTGGGAGGAAGCGCCCTAATGACCTTCCGTATGAACCCCAGCGACACCACGCAGCTGCGCTCCGTAGTGCCCATGGCCATCGCCTTCATGTTCAACGGTGGCATCAATCTCTTCTCCAAACCGCAACTCTTCTTTAAGGGCGACCGTTTCCGTATCTTCGGAAAGTTCAGCTATAAAAATACGGAAGAAAACTTTTACGGCATCGGCTATAATACCAATAAAGATTATGTACGAAGCGACAGTACCAGCAAATACCGGTACAGCGGCGTGCAAATCAACCCCTGGTTCCTTTTCCGACTGGGCAACAGCAATATCTTTGCCGGACCTCAAATCGACATCAATTACGACCACTTGACGGAGCCCGGCAAGTTCTTGGTGGACGAACCCTCGTACAAAGAGACAGGCGGTACGGCTAATGGCTATAACAACTTCAACTCCGGCCTCGGTTTCCTGCTGACATACGACAGCCGTGACGTCCCTGCCAACGCCTACCGTGGTATGTATCTGGATTTCCGCGGCATGATGTACGCCAAGTTCATCGGCAGCGACCAGACCTTCTACCGCCTAGAGATAGACTACCGCCAATACAAGTCACTGGGCAAGCGCAGGGTGCTCGCGTGGACGGCACAGACCAAGAACGTGTTCGGTGACGTCCCTCTGACGCAATATGCCCTCACCGGAACGCCTTTCGACCTGCGCGGCTACTACATGGGGCAATATCGCGACAAGTCCTCGCATGTGGTCATGGCAGAGTACAGACAGATGCTCAATACCGACCGCAGCACTTGGGTGAAGCGGATGCTCAACCACATAGGTTTTGTAGCCTGGACCGGCTGCGGCTTCATGGGCCCCACTCCCGGCAAGATAGAGGGTGTACTGCCCAACTATGGTGTAGGTCTACGCATTGAGGTACAGCCACGCATGAACGTCCGCCTGGATTTAGGCAAAAACACGGTAAACAACCAGATGTTGTTTTACTTCAATATGACAGAAGCGTTTTGAGTAACGCCCTGCCTACCTGCCCATCCCTTTCCTATGGAGAATGATGATTGAAAGCCTTTAATCGCCTCTCACTCACAAGGTTATTCAAGCTCACCTCTATAGGAAGCTCACTTCCTTATAACATCGGAACACCTTGAGAAACAAACATTTTATTTTTCTTTTCTTTTTCTTGCATCGGTAAAAGATTATCCATACTTTTGGCAATCACATTTCTTTTTATCAAAAAAGAAAGCAAACGAGCGGATACATGAAAGCCCTTGAAGTACTCTTCTGGATAAGTTTATTCATAGTGTTCTATACTTATATAGGATATGGTATACTATTATATATCCTGGTCAAGATAAAAGAATGTTTCCGTAAGCCTGCGCCCCGTCCGATGCCTGCCGACGATGCTTTACCCCCATTGACGCTATTTATCGCCGCCTACAACGAAGAAGATGTAGTGGATGAAAAAATGCACAACTGCCTGGAGCTGGATTATCCCGCCGACAAGCTACGCATCCTCTGGGTGACCGACGGCAGCAACGACCATACCAACGAACGCCTCTCCCACTGGCCGCAAGCCATCGTCCTCCACCAACCCCAACGCCAAGGCAAGACAGCCGCCCTGAACCGCGGTATACATTTCGTAGAAACGCCCCTTGTCGTGTTCACCGATGCCAATACTCACCTCAACCGCGAAGCCCTGCGGGAGATAGTGCACGCCTTCACCGACCCTAAAGTGGGATGCGTGGCAGGCGAAAAACGTATCGCCGTGCAAAGCAAGGACAATGCTGCCTCGGGGGGAGAAGGGCTATACTGGAAATACGAATCCACCCTCAAAGCGCTCGACGCACGCCTCTATTCGGCAGTAGGCGCAGCGGGTGAACTGTTTGCCGTGCGCCGCGAGCTGTTCGAGGAAATGCAGACAGATACGCTGCTCGACGACTTCATACTCTCCCTGCGCATCGTCATGCAGGGACACACCATTGCCTATTGTGCCAATGCCTATGCCGTAGAAAGCGGCTCGGCAGACATGCGCGAGGAAGAAAAGCGCAAGGTGCGCATCGCTGCCGGGGGCTTGCAGTCCATCTGGCGGCTGCGTCCGTTGCTCAACCCATTCCGTTACGGCACATTCTGTTTCCAATATATTTCCCACCGGGTGCTGCGCTGGTCGCTCACTCCTATCCTATTGTTCCTATTGCTTCCCCTCAACACAATTCTCATCTTTACGACAAGCACGCCATTACTGTATGCCATCATCTGGCTGTTACAAGCTCTTTTCTACCTCATGGGAAGTTGGGGGTACTACCTTTCAATGAAGCATATAAAAAACAAGATACTTTTCATCCCCTACTATTTCCTCTTCATGAACGTCAACGTCATACGAGGATTCAACTACCTGCACAAGCGCAAAGGCAATGCAAGCGGCGCATGGGAGAAGGCCAGAAGGGCATGAAACTAATACTGTAAGAATGAAAAACATTTTGAAACAAGCTGAAAACGCCGAGAGACTATTGAAGCTGACGTCAGATACCATGCTCCTTCTGAACCGGGACGGCATTTGCATGGACATCGCAGTGCACAATGTAAACCTTTGGTTCATGAAGGAAGAAAAGCTGCTGGGCAAGAATCTGTTCCAACTGATACCGCCGTCCACTTACTACCAAGTATATCCGGAGTTCAAGAAGGTACTGACGCAAAAGGTACGTTCAGTCCATAATTACGAAATGACACTGGGTCACACTACCTATTACTTTAAATGCATCATGTACCCGTACGACGGCATGGTCCTCTGCCAGTACCGCGACATCACAGAACGCAGCCAGCGCAAACTGGAACTCGAAAAGAAAAACCACGAGCTCAACGAAATACAAAAGGCCGCCCTCATCGGAAACTGGCAATACGATACCCAGACCCGCATATTCTGTTATGCAGGCCATACGGGTATCATGTGTTCGGAAGAGGTGCAGCACATCAATATGGACAATTATCTGGAACTCATCCTTCCTGAAGACCGGAAAAGCTTTACCGGCTGGATGAAAGAGAATCTGAAAGGCAAGATGGAAAACAGCGTGGACTACCGCATCTTCCTCAAAGGAAACATTTTCTATATCCGCCTCAAAGCGTTTGCCCGCGAACGGCAGAAAGACGGGAATGTCACTATAGAAGGATACATACAGAACATTACCGACATACAGAAACGGCGCAACGACATCAATCTGCTGACACATGCCATCAACAACTCCACCGAGGACATTTATTCGGCACACGAAGACGGCACGCTGATATTCTGCAACCGTTGCTTCAAGGAACGGCATGGCATCGGTAATGGCCAAGACATCACCCGGATGAAGATATACGACCTGCCCTCATACGGCAGGGATGAAACATCCTGGAAAGAGTTTGCCAACCGTGTCAAACGTGGAGAGACGAACCACGGATACATCGTCTACCATCCGCTGCCCAAGCGTCCGGAAGTACTCGCCATTGAAGGAAACGCTTATTGGGTGACAAGCGACAAAGGGGAAGGAACCATCTGGACATTCGGAAGAGACGTATCGACACGCATCCGGCATGAGCAGCAAATCAAACAGTTCAACCAGATTTTGGACAAAATCATCGAAAACCTCCCGGCAGGCATTGTTGTGAAGGACATCAACAACAACTTCAAATACCTCTACCGCAACCGCGAATCATATAACCGCGAAATCCCCATACAAGAGGCATTGGAAAAGGATGACTTTGACTTTTATCCCCTGGATACTGCCCAGGAAAAGAGGGCGCAAGACATCGAAATAGCCAGAACCGGCAAAGAGATGCACTGGATTGCGGAAGAACGCGACGGAAACGGAAATCCCATCTATCTGGACAAACGGAAGATGAAGATTGAAAGCAACGACTTCTCCCCCATCCTGCTGAACATCGAATGGGACATCACGGAAATGGAACAGATGAAACGGGAACTGCTCGTAGCCAAGGAGAAAGCCGAGACCTCCGACCGGCTCAAATCTGCCTTTCTCGCCAACATGAGCCACGAGATACGCACACCGCTCAATGCCATTGTAGGCTTCTCACGAATTATTGCCGAAAGTACCGACGAGGAAGAACGGCTAGGCTATTACGAAATAGTGGAATCGAACAACGAACGCCTGCTCCAGCTCATTAACGAAATCCTCGACTTATCAAAAATAGAATCGGGCATCGTGGAGTTCACCATCACGCCCGTACGCCTCCATCCACTCTGCAAGGAGATACACGACGCACATATTTTCCGCTGTCCCGAAGGAGTGGAACTGATATACGAACCCTCTGACGAGAATATCGTGATTGACGGAGACAAGAACCGGATTTTCCAGGTCATTTCCAATCTGATAGGCAATGCCTTCAAGTTCACCACCACCGGGCACATCAGTTACGGGTATCGCCAGGAAGGCAAGTATGTAGCATTCCACGTCACCGATACGGGTATGGGCATTGCACCGGACAAGGTGGACCGGGTATTCGAACGTTTCGTCAAGGTGAACAACTTTGCCCAGGGCACCGGATTGGGACTTTCTATCTGCAAAACCATCATCGAACGTCTGGGTGGCAACATATCCGTCACTTCAGAGGTGGGTAAAGGCACCACATTTACTTTTGTTCTCCCGCTGGAATCCACCAGCAAAACAGAGGCGGAAAAGAAAGAAGAGGACAACCAGGAAACGACAGCAGAGACACACTCCACAGAGCAGAGGGGCAAAAATGCAGCCCCCGGAGATTCCCCGAAGAATGAAGAGGTCGGAGCACTCCCTACCCCTCCTTCCAAGACCATCCTGATTGCCGAAGATACAGAAAGCAACTTCATCCTAATTAACGCCATTTTAGGCCGACTCTATCGGCTGAAACATGCCAAAGACGGCATGGAAGCCGTAACGATGTTCGAGGAAGTCCACCCCGACCTCATCTTGATGGACATGAAAATGCCCAACCTTGGCGGAATCGACGCCACTCGCATCATCCGTGAACTGGTACCGGACATCCCCATCATCGCCCTTACGGCCTATGCCTACGAGCACGACAAGCAAGCTGCCCTGGAAGCAGGTTGCAACGACTTCCTTACCAAACCCTTCACTCAAGAAGTGCTGAAGGAAACCATCAAGAAATGGCTGGATGATAAAGGATGACTGAAAAACAGTCATCCTCCACTTTATGCAAAAATATCACTTCGCTGGATATAAGCAATCACATCCCCTTTATTGACCACATCCCCTTGCTTGGCACAGACTTCCACCACACGTCCGGTAAATCCGGTCCATATCTTCTCGTATTCGCCCCACGGCGTAGAGATGTAGCAGAACACCTCATCATGCTGGTACTTGCGTCCGATGAAAGGAGCAGAAGAAGGACCTTCGACGGAAACCTCCCAAAGCACTTGCCCCTTGGAAGGCGCGATTATCGGGTCTGCCTTGGCACGCTTCAGCTTCTTGATTTCTTCTTCCGAGTATCCGTTTTTGGCCATCGCCGCATCCTTGGCACGCTGCAGGTCATCCTCAAAACGTTTCTTGGCAACGCCGGATTTATAGTCGCGATACTGCCGGTCGTGCATGGCAAGCTCGAAGAGTTCCTCGTCATCATCGCCATATTCCCAACCGTTTTCGTCCATCTCTTTCCGGTATGTATCCAGAGCATCCGGGTAGTTCAGCTGCGGGTCCGTATCCACGAACTCAAAGCCTTTGGACTTAGCCAGTTCCACTATCTCGGGCGCTAAAGTACCGGGGAGGCGTCCACTCTTGCCCAGAATCATGTCCCACGTATGGTTGTCTATCATCGTCCAACGCTCCTCTCCCTTTACCTGCTGCATGAGGTTCATCAAAGCCACATTCTTCACATACTGGCTGAAAGGAGTCACCAAAGGAGGATAACCCAGCTTGGGCCATACATATTCCACTTCGTCGAACAGCATGACGAGCAGGTCGTCCAGACTGAGTTCCGGCTCGTTCTTACCGCGCAGTATCATGTTGATGCCGGAATGCACTCCCTTCAAGTCGGCCATCATGGAGCCCATCATGCCACCCGGCAAACCGCACTTCAGCAAGAGTGAGGACATATGTTTATTGGTGGGGTCCATGAAATAACCCAAGAACTCGTCAATGAACTCCTGCGTCATGGCACGGGCTTTCATGTAGGCTTTCATGTTTATGTCGGGCACTTGGAAACCCAGGTCTTTCAGCATGGCCTGCACGGAGATGATGTCCGGATGAACCTTGCCCCACGACATGGGTTCCATCGCCACATCGATGATGTCGGCACCGTTCTCACAGACTTCGAGAATGGAAGCCATGGAAAGTCCGGGACCGCTATGCCCGTGGTATTGTATCAGCACATCGGGGTGCTTCTCCTTAATGGTTCTGACAAGCTGTCCCAGCATACCCGGACGTCCGATGCCCGCCATATCCTTCAAGCAGATTTCAGGTGCCCCGGCTTCAATCAACCGGTCGGCAATACTGGCATAGTATTCCACCGTATGGACGGGAGAATACGTGATGCAGAGCGTAGCCTGCGGTATCATGCCCGCTTCCAGAGCATATTTGATAGAAGGAATTATATTCCGCGTCTCGTTCAATCCGCAGAAGATACGGGTAATGTCCACACCCTGGGCATGCTTCACCTTGTACATCAGCCGGCGCACATCTGCCGGAACGGGATACATGCGCAGTGCATTTAGCCCGCGGTCGAGCATATGCGTCTGTATGCCTGCTTCCCTAAAAGGTGCGGTAAAGGCGCGTACAGCCTTGTTGGGATTTTCACCATACAGAAGGTTTACCTGCTCAAAAGCTCCTCCGTTTGTTTCAACGCGTGCAAAACAACCCATTTCAACTATCAACGGAGCAATACGTACCAACTGGTCTACCCGGGGTTGATACTTACCGGACGACTGCCACATGTCCCGGTAAACAAGACTGAATTTAATTTCCTTTTTCATCATAGTCAATAATAAGAGATTTTCCTTCGGTTAACTTAACATATACAAATATAAAGGATTATTCTGACATATAGTCAAGAATAACCCTTAAAAATTCATCAGAAGCAATATGTTATATATCATATTGCTACTATCAAATTATTATCAGATGAAATCTTTCAATTCATCCTGCAACTTCTGGCGCGTAAAGAAGATGCGGCTTTTCACCGTTCCGAGCGGAAGGCCGAGGCGTTCGGCAATCTCGCGGTACTTGAAACCGGACACATGCATGGAGAAAGGGACTTTATAGTCGCGTGGAAGGGCATTGACGATGCGATGCATTTCTTTCAGGTCGTAGGCACCCTCGGTACTGGCAAAACCAGAGTCCTGGGGCATGCTGAGGTGATACTGATTGTCCGTCTGGTCCACAAAAGTCTGTTCGCGAACTATTTTCCGGTAATTATTGATAAAGATGTTGCGCATAATGGTATACATCCAACCTCTGAAATTGGTGTCGGGTTCAAATTTGTCTTCGTTATCCAAAGCCTTGAGAGATGTCTCTTGCAACAAATCATTCGCTTCTTCCCGGTCGGCTGTCAACTTGTATGCAAAGCGAAGCAGTTCTTCTTGCACTGCAAGCAAATCTTTTCTAAAACTGTAAGTATTCATACTTTGCTCAATTTTTAAATAGTTAATAATGGTTTAGGTTTTACGATTGCAAGTATAAGGAAGATTTGAAGCCCCGGGGGACGGAATACGGTTTTTATTAGGGGTGAAAACTATCATTTGACAGTTTACACCCCCTCTCTGATAGTTTACGGGTGATATTATATACTGAAAACCATCATTTTTCCGAAGATTTCGTAAATGTTACGTGATTTTTTTATAGCTTTGCCTACATATAGGAAAACACTTTTATTACATAAAAACACTTTATTTTATGAAATCATTTCAATTTAAGTCACTTCTTCTGCTGGCTGCCCTCATCATTTCCCTGCCCTCCTTCGGACAAGGACTGAAGGCGTTCAAGCTGAAGAACGGTCTTTCCGTATATATATGGGAAGATGAATCCAAATCGGACGTGTTCGGACTGGTAGGCGTACGTGCCGGTTCCATCAACGACCCCGAAGAGTACACGGGACTTGCACACTACCTGGAGCACGTCATGTTTAAAGGAACAGACAAGATAGGCGCGCTGAACTGGACGGAAGAAGAACCGATCTACAAGGAAATCATCGCCAAGTACGACCAGATGGCCGAAGAAGCCGACCCGGCAAAAAAAGAAGCCATCAGCAAGGAAATCAATGAGCTGACCGTCAAAGCTGGAAAATTGGGACTTCCCAACGAATACTCCAACCTGATGGAAAGCATGGGTGCCAAAGGGGTGAATGCAGGCACCTACTATGACTGGACCTTCTATCACAGCTCCTTCCCTGCCTATCAGATAAACAAATGGCTGGAAATCTCCTCACAACGTTTCCTGCATCCCGTATTCCGTTCCTTCCAGTCGGAGCTGGAAAACGTGTACGAAGAATATAACCGTTCACAAGATGACCAGGGACGTGCACAGAACCAGTTCGTGATGGAGAAAGCTTTTGAGGGACATCCTTACTCCCGTTCCATCATCGGCCTGCCCGAACATCTGAAGAATCCCCGCCTGAGCAAGCTGATTGAATTTTACGAACAATGGTATGTCCCCGAAAACATGGTACTGGTACTCGTAGGAAACATCAAAGCCCAACAAATCAGCGGACGCATCAATGCCGCCTTTGGACGTCTGGCTGCTAAGCCCGCACCCGAGCGCAAGGTCTACCAGAACCTCGAAATAAAGGGCCGCAAACAGTATTCGGCTAAAGTAGGATTCTACCCGCAAGTGGCAATGGTATTCAATGGAGTACCTGCCGGACATCCCGACGAAGACGCTCTGGACATCGCCCTGGCACTGCTGAACAACAACAGTCAGACCGGAACTATGGACAAGCTGGTACTGGACGGTGAACTGACCAGCGCCGGAGCCTACACCCGTACTTTCCGCGAACAAGGACGCGCCATCGTAGCGGCCATTCCACTCTACGACGAAAACCAGCGCCGTTTCGAGTCTACCAAGAGCGCCGAAAAGAAAGCCTTGAAAGCCATCCAGCAAATCGCCAACGGAGAATTCGAGGACTGGAAAATTGATGCCATCAAAGCCGAGAAATGCCGCCAGTTCGACCTGGAAATGGAGTCGAACGAGGACAAGGCCATGATACTGATGAACGCCTTCTATAACGAGCAGGACTTGGGCGACATACTCAATTACAAGGACAAGATTATGGCCATCACCACTGACGACATCAAGCGAGTAGCCAAGAAATATCTGTCAGACAATTACCTGGCCCTATATATCGAAAAAGGAAAGCCTGACAAGAACGCCAAGATTGAGAAGCCGGGTTACAAACCCGTAGAACCTCCGATAGGAAAAGAATCGCTCTATGCAACACAATTCAAAAACCTGCCCATCGGACAGATGGAGGAGAAATTCGCAGACTACGGCGAAGTGCAAATCAAGCAACTGAACGACCGTTCAAAGATGTACTACACACCCAACAAGGAGAATAACGTATTCCAGTTGGTTGTACAATACGGAGCCGGTGAACGCGAATTCCCAAAACTTGGCTATGCCGCCCAGTTGATGAACAACGCAGGCATCATGGGGGCCTACGAACCGCAAGAGTTGAAAGAAGAACTCAGCAAGCTGAACGCAACCTGCCACGTGACAGCCGATGATGACAACCTCTACATCATCATGGAGGGCTACGAAGCCACCCTGCCGCAAGCCTGCCAGCTACTTTCACGCCAAATTTTGATGCCAAAACTGGACGAAAAGCAACTGGCACGTCTGAAAGGTTCGGCAATGGGTATGCGCCAGCAGCGCAAAGACAACGTCAGCATCCTGAACGAAGCACTGCGGCAGTACATGCTCTACGGAGAGAAATCAGACTACATCAAGGAACTGACCGACAAGGAGATTTACGAATTACAGATTTCAGAACTGACGGGCGACATCAACCGCGCCTCCAACTACGAGGCAAAGGTGTTCTTCACCGGAACACTCCCCTTCGACCAAGTATACGATATCCTGAGCAAGAACCTCCCATTGGTGGCCAACGAACGCCCGTCCAACTCCCCACAGGCAAAGGACATGATGCCGGTGACCGAAAACACCGTCTACTTCCTGCCTAACAACGATGCAGAACAAGCCCAAATCCACCTCTACATCCCGATGCAGAAGGCTGACAAAAAGGACGACGTGCTGCGTAGCGCATTCAACCAATACTTCGGTCTTGACTTCACCGGCATCGTTCTGAACGAAATCCGCGAAAAACGCTCCATGGCCTATACAGCCTATGCATTCGTCGGCACGCAAGGCATAGCCGGAAAAGCAAGCTATCTGCGCGGCTACATCGGTACCCAGAACGACAAGGCAAACGATGCATTGGACGTACTGATGGGTCTCGTCAACGACATGCCGAAAAATCCGGAACGTATCGACAACATCAAGAGCTACCTCCGCCAAGCCATGCTGACCAGTCACCCCAGCTTCCGCAACAAAGCCATGGAACTGGTAGACTTGGGCTACAGAGGCTACACAGACGACCCAGCAAAGGAAAACCTGCCGAAAGTAGATGCACTGACCTTTGACGACATCGTGAAATTCTACGAAGAGAACATCAAAGACAAACCTTACTGCATTTCCATCATGGGCAACCCAAAGAACATTGACCTGAAGCGACTGGAAAAATTCGGCAAGGTAGTGAAACTGAACGAACGCAAACTTTTCAACACGAAGGATGCATTGTTCTAACCTTGTTTTATCCCTTTAGCAATCCCATCCTCCTTCCCCCTTATCAGGGGAACGAGGAATATGAAAGATTCCCCGACATTTCGGTTGCAAATGCCGGGGAATCTTATTTTTAACACCTGGAGTTCTTTTGCACATTGCCCGGAATTTCACCGGAAAATCCCTGAGATTCTCAGACAGCAGACAATGGACTACATTTCCCGCTCCTCCTCATTGCCCGAAAGGATAGGCAGGCAAATCCTATACTTCACCGCCAGTATGCGAGTAACGAACACCGTCACACCGCCCACAATCTGACACACGAAAGACTCCATCCCCAGAAGATGGCACATCCAGTAGAAGGTCCCTCCTACCACACAAGCCATCGCATAAATCTCCTTCCGGAATATCAGCGGAATTTCGTTGATGAATACGTCACGTATCACACCTCCCGCAGCCCCGGTGATGCTGCCCATAATGATGGCCACCCAAAAGGGATAGCCCAGCGCGATGCTCTTGCCCACGCCGACCACCGTGAACAGTGCCAGGCCAATACTGTCGAATATGAAGAACGTATTGTGCAGATGGATGAGATGTTTACCGAAGAGGATGACCCACAACAAGGCCAGTCCGGTACAAATCAAGTAAATGGGATCCGTCATCCAGCCCGGGGTGACGTCCAGCAACAGGTCGCGTATCGTACCGCCGCCAATGGCCGTCACAAAACCCACCACATACGCTCCAAACCAGTCGAACCGCTTGGCCGAGGCCAGGCGTATGCCACTGATGGCAAAGGCAAATGTGCCAATGAAATCGAGTATCTGAACAAATGTTGGCATTATCACTTTGAGAATTAAAAATTATAAATTAAACATTGAATAAGTGTGTATTTTCAACAGACACTCTGAAAATAATAGGCAAAGTAACAAATAATTTCCCTAAGAAAACGTATTTTTGTCGTATCATTTTTCACCAACTACGACAATGAGAATAACAATCGTATCGGGCGCACGCCCCAACTTCATGAAAATAGCCCCCATCTGCCGCGCCATCGACGCCGCCAGAGAGGCAGGAAAGAACATCTCCTACCGCATCGTCTACACCGGTCCGCAGGATGACACCAGCCTGGATGCCTCGCTCTTCTCCGACCTTTCCATGAGGAAACCGGATGCCTACCTCGGTGTCACCGGACACAACCACTCGCAGGTGGCAGCCTCCATCATGCTCGCCTTCGAGCGGGAGTTGGACGGGCATCCGGCACAAGTCGTACTGGTGGTAGATGACATGACCGCCACTATGAGCTGCTCCATCGTCGCCAAGAAGCGCGGACTGAAGGTGGCGCACGTCATAGCCGGCACACGCTCTTTCGACATGAACATGCCCCGCGAGGTGAACCGCACCATCGTGGACGCCATTTCCGACTATCTCTTCACCGCCGGCATGGTGGCCAACCGCAACCTCAATCAGGAGGGCATGATACCCGAATATATCCACTACGTGGGCAACATACTAATTGACACCATCCGTTTCAACCGCCACCGCCTGGTGCAGCCCATGTGGTTCTCCAGCCTCGGCCTGCGGAAAGGGAACTACCTGCTGCTCACCCTCAACCGCCGTGACCTGCTGGAGAAGAAGGCCGTACTGCACTCCCTGCTCCAGACCGTTATCGAAAAGGCCGGCGGCATGCCTATCGTCGCCCCGCTACACCCCTACGTGCAAAAGGCGGTGAAGTCGCTGGAAGTGAATGCTCCCAACCTGCACATCCTGCCTCCGCAGAGTTACCTGCACTTCGGATTCCTCATCAACCAGGCACGGGGCATCGTCACCGACTCGGGAAACATCGCCGAAGAAGCTACCTTCCTCGACGTCCCCTGCATCACCCTCAATACCTATGCCGAGCATCCCGAAACCTGGCGCATCGGTACCAACGAGCTGGTAGGCGAAAATTCCTTCGCTCTCTCCGCCTCGCTCGACAAGCTGCTGCACGGAGAATGGAAGCACACCACCCTGCCCGACCGCTGGGACGGACGAACGGCGGAACGCATCGTACAGACACTACTGAACGGCAACAATTCATAATCCTCCATAAACTCTATCCCAAGCTTGCAAACGTCTATCCCAAACCTACGGACGCTTATCCCAAGCTTGGGTCTTTCTATCCCAAGGCTTGGGATAGAACTTTATCCATACGTTGTGCAACTTTATCCTTTATATCCGGCAACTTTTCTATAAGGCTTCTGTACGTTTTTTATCTGTATCCGGTAAACAAGACATACGACTTTCACGTTCATTTAACCATATCTCCCGTTTCTTTAGTCTATATTTGCTTCTTGATTAACCTTAATTTGTTAACTTTGCGCCCGAATTATCTGTAACTTATGAAGCAAAGATATACAATTTACGCCCTTTTCCTGCTGTCACTGTTCGTCTCCATCAGCGCATCCGCCCAGATAAAGGGTGTCATCACAGACTCCCTCACGAACGAACCGCTGATGTACATCACCGTACAGTATGAAGGGAAAGGTGTAGGCGGCATCTCCAACGCAAACGGTGAATACCAGGTGGAAACCCGCAAAGGCTGGGATGAGCTGACGTTCTCCGCCGTAGGCTATATCACCAAGAAAGTAAAACTGAAACCCGGCACCCGGGTGCTGAACGTCAAACTGCAATCGGATGACATCATGCTCTCCGAGGTCGTGGTGAAGCCCCAAAAGGAGAAATATTCCCGCAAGAACAACCCCGCCGTGGAGTTCATGAAGAAGGTCATCGAGAACAAGAAGGCGCTGAAACTGGAAGAGAACGACTACTACCAGTACCAGAAGTACGAAAAGATGAAGATGTCGCTCAACGACGTCACCCCTGACAAAATGGAAAAAGGCATCTACAAGAAATTCTCCTTCTTCAAAGACCAGGTGGAGGTATCACCCAAGACCAACAAAATGATTCTACCCATCTCCATCAAGGAGACGGCCAGCAAGACCATTTTCCGTAAAAGCCCCAAAAGCGAAAAGACCATCATCGAAGGTATGAACTCCACCGGTATCGAAGAGTTCTTCAACACCGGAGACATGCTGGGGACCATCCTTACGGACGTATTTTCCGACATCAACATCTATGACGACGACATCCGGCTGCTGCAACGCCGCTTCGTCAGCCCCATCGGCCGCGGAGCCATCAGCTTCTACAAATACTACTTGATGGACACGCTCATGGTGGATAGGCAGGAGTGCGTGCACCTCACCTTCGTTCCCCAGAACCCACAGGACTTCGGTTTCACGGGGCACCTCTACGTGGTGAAGGACTCCACCTATGCCGTGAAGAAATGTACCATGAACCTGCCCAAGAAGACGGGTGTCAACTTCGTGGAAAACCTCGACATCGTGCAGCAGTTCGAACAACTGCCCGACGGAAACTGGGTGCTGACCGATGACGACATGACCGTGGAACTGCACTTTGTGAAAGGCATCCAAGGCCTGGAAGTACAGCGGACCACCAAGTACAGCGACTATCAGTTCACAGAGATAGAACCCCGCCTCTTCCGCCTGAAAGGAAATGTCATCAAGGAGGCGAACATGCTTGCCAAGAGCGACGAGTATTGGGCGAAAGTGCGCCAAGTGCCTCTCACCAAGAAGGAGAGCACGATGGACGTATTCATGAACCGCATCGAACAGATTCCCGGCTTCAAGTACGTCATCTTCGGAGCGAAAGCCTTGATTGAGAACTTCGTGGAAACGGGCAGCAAGAAGCATCCCAGTAAGTTCGACTTCGGTCCTATCAATACAATGATAACCAGCAACTACGTCAACGGCACCCGTTTCCGTCTGAGCGGTATGACAACCGGTAACCTCGACCCGCATTGGAGCCTGAGCGGTTACGGCGCCTACGGAACCAAGGACAAGAAATGGTTCTACTCCGGGCAGGTGGCCTACTCCTTCAACAAACGCGAATACGTATTGTGGGAGTTCCCGAAGCACTACATCGCCTTCAAGTACACCTACGACGTGATGTCTCCCATGGACAAGTACCTCGCCACGGACAAGGACAACTTATTTGTCGGCTGGAAATGGACCACGGTAGACCAGATGTCCTACATGCGCGACGCCACGCTGACCTACGAGCTGGAGACCAATACCGGCTTCTCCATCCAGGCCATGGCACGCCACCGCAACGACCAGCCTGCGGGGCAACTGCAATACTGGAAGAACAACGGAGAAACACCCGGACAGTGGGATGAAAAGAATACGCTGGTGCACGACATCACCACTACCGAGCTGGGTGTGACCCTGCGTTACGCTCCCGGCGAAACCTTCGTCAACACCAAACAGCGCCGCGTGCCCGTATCGTTGGATGCGCCCACCTTCACCCTCTCCCACACCGCCGGATTCAAGGGTGTGCTGGGTGGAGAGTACAACTTCAACCTGACGGAAGCCAGCATCCGGAAGCGCTTCTGGCTCGGCTCGTGGGGCAAGCTGGACGTAACGGCACGTGCCGGTGCGCAATGGAACACCGTTCCCTTCCCCCTGCTGAACCTACCGATGGCAAACCTCTCGTACATCACGCAGAACAACGAGTCCTTCAACCTCATCAACAACATGGAGTTCCTGAACGACCGTTACGCCTCCCTCAACCTAAGCTACGACATGAACGGAAAACTCTTCAACCGCATCCCGCTCATCAAGAAGCTGAAGTGGCGCGAGATGTTCCGCATCCGTGGTCTGTGGGGCACGCTGACGGACAAGAACAACCCATACAAGAGCAACAATCCCGACTTGTTCCTCTTCCCCATGCGCGACGGTGTACCCACCAGCCACGTCATGGGCAAGACTCCCTATGTGGAAGCCAGTGTAGGTATCTACAATATCTTCAAGCTGCTCCACATAGAATATGTACGCCGACTGACCTATACGGATATACCGGGAGTGAAGAAGGGCGGTATACGCTTCATGATATTAATGATTTTTTAAGAGTTACATACTATGCAACCATTAGCAGAACGGCTTAGACCAAGAACATTAGATGAATATATCGGTCAGAAACATTTAGTGGGACCGGGTGCAGTGCTGCGTAAGATGATTGATGCAGGACGTATCTCTTCGTTTATCTTATGGGGCCCTCCGGGAGTGGGAAAGACAACCTTGGCGCAGATTATCGCCAACAAGCTGGAAACTCCTTTCTATACGCTCAGTGCTGTGACCAGCGGTGTGAAGGACGTGCGCGACGTGATAGAGCGCGCCAAGAGCAACCGTTTCTTCTCGCAAGCCAGTCCCATCCTCTTCATTGACGAGATACACCGCTTCAGCAAATCGCAGCAAGACTCACTGCTGGGAGCCGTGGAGCAAGGCACCGTGACGCTGATAGGCGCCACCACGGAGAACCCTTCGTTCGAGGTCATCCGCCCGCTGCTGTCCCGCTGCCAGCTCTATACCTTGAAGTCACTGGAGAAGGACGACCTGCTGGAACTGCTGCAACGCGCCATCACCACAGACACCGTGCTGAAGGAACGGAAGATAGAACTGAAAGAGACCACTGCCATGCTCCGCTTCAGCGGAGGAGACGCCCGCAAGCTACTCAACATCCTCGAGCTGGTGGTAGACTCCGAAGCCGCAGACCCTGTCCTCATCACCGACGACATGGTGACCGAACGCCTGCAACAGAACCCTCTTGCCTACGATAAGGACGGCGAGATGCACTACGACATCATCTCCGCCTTCATCAAATCCATTCGCGGCAGCGACCCGGACGGTGCCATCTACTGGCTGGCGCGCATGGTCGAAGGCGGTGAAGACCCTGCCTTCATAGCCCGCCGCCTCGTCATCTCTGCCTCCGAAGACATCGGACTGGCCAACCCCAACGCGCTGCTGCTTGCCAACGCCTGCTTCGACACGCTGATGAAAGTGGGATGGCCCGAAGGACGTATCCCCCTGGCAGAAGCCACCATATACCTCGCCACCAGTCCTAAGAGCAATTCAGCCTATATGGCCATCAACAATGCCCTGGAACTGGTACGCGAAACGGGCAACCTCCCCGTCCCCCTGCACCTACGCAATGCGCCCACCAAGCTGATGAAGCAGTTGGGCTACGGCGAGAAGTATAAGTACGCCCACGACTACCCCGGCAACTTCGTCAAGCAGCAATTCCTGCCCGACGAACTGAAAGACCGCCGCATCTGGGAACCACAACTCAACCCTGCCGAGCAAAAGCATAAGGAACGGATGCAGCAACTCTGGGGAGAGGAAAAGAAATGGTAAACTATCAATTCAAATTAAAAATTGAAAATTAGAGATTAAAAGTCGGATACAGAAAATCCCCACAACAAATAACTCATAACTCATAACTCCATGAATATAGTAGTATTAGACGGCTATGCCGCCAACCCCGGCGACCTCTGCTGGGACGAATTGCAAGCCTTGGGCGAGTGCACCATCTACGACCGCACCGCCCCTGCGGAAGTATTGGAACGCGCTGCTGGTGCAGAAATCCTGCTGACCAACAAAACTGTACTCACCGCTGAACACATGGCGGCACTGCCCGAACTGAAGTATATCGGTGTGCTGGCCACCGGATATAACATCGTAGACACCACTGCCGCCAAAGAACGCGGAATCATCGTCACCAATATTCCCGCCTACAGCACCGACTCCGTAGCCCAAATGGTCTTTGCCCACATCCTAAACATCACCCAGCAAGTGCAACACCACTCCGAAGAGGTGCACCGGGGCCGCTGGACAGCAAGCAAGGACTTCTGTTTCTGGGACACGCCGCTCATCGAACTGCGCGAAAAGAAGCTCGGAATCGTAGGCCTGGGCCACACCGGTTTCACCACCGCCCGCATCGCCATCGGCTTCGGTATGAAGGTATGTGCCTACACCTCCAAGACCAACTTCCAGCTTCCTCCCGAAATCCGCAAGATGGAGCTGGACGAGCTGTTCCGCGAATGTGACATCATCAGCCTGCACTGTCCCCTCACCGACTCCACCCGCGAGATGGTAAATGCAGAACGGCTCCGACTGATGAAGCCCACCGCCATCCTCATCAATACCGGACGCGGCCCGCTCATCAACGAACAAGACCTTGCCGACGCACTTAACAACGGTACCATCTATGCCGCCGGCGTAGACGTACTCTCGCAAGAACCTCCCCGTGCCGACAATCCGTTGCTCTCTGCCCGCAACTGCTACATCACTCCGCACATTGCCTGGGCAAGCACCGCCGCGCGCGAACGCCTCATGCAGATTATGCTCGAGAACATCAAGGCCTACCAAGACGGCAAGCCGGTGAACGTAGTGAATAAATAAGCAAACAACATGGGAAAGTCTGCCGTAAAAGGTCTGTTCTACATCTGCCTGATAGCAGCGACATTTATCTTGGGCGCCATCACCATAGTGGCAGCCTTCTCAGGAAACATGGCTCCGGTCGATTCCGTCATCATGCCATTACTGGGGCTGGCAGTGCCCGTACTCCTGATTGCCAATCTGATAACGGCACTCTGCTGGGCATTGGCCCGTAAGCGCTGGGCACTGGTTCCGCTGGTGGCATTCTTCTGCAACTGGGGATATCTGACGTCTGTCTTCCAGCTCCACCTGCCGAAAGACAAGACCCCGGCAGGCAAGTATCTGAAGATAGCCACCTACAACATACACAACTTTGGAGGTGAGATTACCGGTTATTCCTGCAAGGAGATAGCCCGGTACATGCAGCAGGAGGGCGTGGATGTGCTGTGCTTCCAGGAGTTCGGAGACAACAGTGATTTCCCCACAGACAGCATACGGCGCGTACTCTCGCATTGGTCACACGCGCTCATCCCTTCTGAAGACTCCGTCAAGGGCGTACTGCCTATCGCCGTATTCAGCCGCTATCCATTGGCGAACCACCGTTTCATCACTTACCAGCACAGCTCCAACTGTAGCATGATGTGCGATGTAGTGATGGGTACGGATACCATACGTCTGATAAACAACCACCTGCAGACCACCAGCGTTAGCCAGAAGCGCAGGAAGTGGGAACGCGAGCTGGCCACCGACGACACCCGCCGCGAAGTCCAGGCAGCCAAAGATGCCGCAGGCACCCTGCACGAAAACTTCGTGAAGCGGGCCACGCAGACTTACGTCATCAGCCACTACGCCAAGACCAGCCCCTATCCCGTGCTGCTATGCGGCGACTTCAACTCAATACCTTCCTCCTACACCTACCATCATTTGAGGAAAACCCTCAAAGACGGATTCCGCACTGCCGGAAACGGATACATGTACACCTACCGCTATGCCAAACGCATGTTGCGTATTGACTACATCTTCCACTCCCCTAGCCTGAAGGGTATCGAATACTACTCTCCGGACCTGGATTTGTGCAGCGACCACAATCCAGTGATTATGGAGGTTGAAATACAATAAAGTAAAGAAAGCCAAAAATAATAAGGGCTGTCCCGGAAATCCCGGAACAGCCCTTGCCTTATCATATTCTGCCATTCAACGGAGGTTATCTGCACCCGATTAGTTGAACACGTAACGGATACCGACTTGCAGTTTCCAGCATTCGCTGTAGTTCTGATAGGTGTCGTAAGTCTTGGTAGGATATTCACCGTTCACCTTATACATGGAGAATACCGGAGTCAGGTCAGTGGCGCTCTTCACCCCTTCATACTTCAGGATTCGGTTGCTGTTGGAAACGGTGTTGGTCTTGGAGATACCCCATTTGGAGTTGATGAGGTTACCCACGTTCATGATGTCGAAACTCAACTGGAAGCAATGCTTAGTCTTGCCAATCTTGAATTCGAAGTCCTCCAGCAGACGGAAATCGAAACGGTGTACCCACGGAGCGCGAGCGGCATAAGCCTCAGCATACTGTCCTTTGTGATTCTTCAGGTACGAATCCTGCTCTACGAATTTCCAGAAAGCAACGCGGTCTTCCTCTGTCTTGAAGTTGATTTCACTATCATCCTTCGGAATATACATCAGGTCGTTGTTGATGCCGTCGCCGTTCATGTCGTTGGTGTAGCAAAAGCTGTAACCACCGGAAGAATAACCGGAATAGAACAGATTCAGGTGTGTGCCGCGAAGCAGGCCTTTGTGTCTGAAGGGAATGTAGTAGCCCACAGAAGCAATCACCTTGTCGGGAACCACATACTGTGAACGTTGTGCATCCACATAATTGGAACCGTCAATCGTGTTCAGTCCCTGCCAAGTAGAGATGGGGTCGCTGCCCGGAAGACCGGAAACTTCTTTGGATTCCGTGTGCGTATAGGCCAGCATCAGCATCAGGTCGTCCACCGGCTGGGCATTCACCGTGATGTTTGCCGTATAACCGTAACCTTTGGAAGTATTGTCGAGCACCACGGCATTCTTGCCATTGTAATGCACGAAGTCGCCTGCATATTTCACATTCTTGTCGGGGTTGTCATAAAGAGAATAAGAGTACACCATACGGTTATCCGCACCATTGAAACGTTGCATACCCGTATGCAGCAGTTCCGTAGTTGTCACCTCTTTTCCATCAGCGCCCTTGACGGTGGTCAGCTTATTGTACTTCCATTCGTCGGGGTTCTTGATGTTGATATTGTTGATGGTAACGGCATTCACATTCTTTGTAAACATGAACTCTCCCGTCACGGTCAAGGGGAAAGATACGGGTACCTGATAATCCACCGCGATAGACGACTTCCACACCTGTGGCATCTTGAAGTCCTTGGCCACACCCGAAATCTTGCTTCCCGCCACGTGTTTCTCAATCGTGGTGGGGAGGTTGAACTTGTCGATTATCTGGTTCATGTCCGTAATCATGCCGCCTGCCAACTGGTCCAGACGGGAATCGTGGCCCACCACTTTTCCATTGTCATATTGGGTCTTAAAGGTAACGGAGTTCTGTACCATAGAAGCATTGGTCGGCATATTGGTGAAGAAAACCAACGGCAGACGTCCGGTAAACACACCCGTACCTCCACGTACTTTCAGCGACTTGTCCTTGAACACGTCCCAAACGAAACCTATACGGGGAGAAATCTGCCATCTGGAATCCGGCCACTTGCCAGTGTCGATGTGCTGCCCGTCGAAGTCAAGCTCATAGATGGCATCGTTTCTCTGGAGGTCGTCGTTGTCGAACATCAAGTTGTCGAAACGGATACCGTAGGTCAGTTTCAGACTGTTGCCGAGGTTCCATTCATCCTGGGCATAGAAACCAAGCTGGTTGAAGGTAACCTGAGCATTGGGGTTGGCCACACCGTTGAAGCCATAAGTCAAAGCGAATGATTCGGGAGCTGCGCCACTCAGGAAATCTTCCAGACTGTTATAGCGGTAATATCCCGTACCGTTACGCATATAGGCGTTGTTGGCAAACTGGTGCTCATAGCTAAGACCTGCCGTCAGCTTGTGGTTACCGGTGAAGAAGGTGAAGTTATCGGTAATGTTCGTAATCTTGTTCTTCACACCGTTGTTGTAGGTGAACAACTCGTAACCGGCGCTCATGTACGGTTCCAGAATCTGGTTTCCATTCTCGTCCTTGCCTGCCATGATGTCGATGAAGGGGAAAGGAGAAGAATTGGTGCCGCGCATGTCCTCTATATTGGTGTAGGTGAACAGCAACTGATTGGAAATCTTATCGGTGAAGCGGCTGTTCAAATCTGCCGCCCAAGACTGCACCTTGTTGTCCATGGAATACATGCTGTTGGCAAACGCCATAGACTGTGTACCTACGCGGTAAGTATTGTTCAGGCGATATCCCGTATCGGAAGAGTTGCCGTTCGGGGCATTCCAAGCCGTATTCTTCGTATTGTTGTAGCGGAGGCTCAAGCGATGGCGGTCCGTGATGTTCCAGTCGATGCGGGCCAGCAGCTTGGTGTTCTCCTCGTCGGCAGGGAAATTGGTGTAGGAGCCTGCATCATAGCCGTATTTGTCCTTCAGATGGTTGTACACCTTCTCCATATCCGACTTCAGCGTACGGGACACCATACCTTTTGCCTCTTCACCGTCCTCACGCGCGCGATACTTTATAACCTCTCCCGGAGTCTTCTCTTTTTCGTAGTTCACAAAGAAGAACAACTTGTTCTTGATGATGGGACCACCCAGCGTGAAGCCGTAGGTAGTCTTGGACTCATCGGAACGTGCTCCCAGGTCCTCGCCGTTGATGCGGTTACCGCGCATGTCCTGGTTGCGGTAATAGGTATAGGCAGTACCTCTGAATGTGTTCGTACCACTCTTGGTGATGGCATTGATGCCGCCGCCGATGAAGTTCGTCTGGCGTACGTCGAACGGGGCGACAACTACCTGCACTTCTTCGATGGCATCCATCGAGATGGGATTTCCGCCACCGGGAAGGTTGGAACTCAGTCCGAAGTTGTTGTTGAAGTTGGCACCGTCGATGGTGAAGTTCGTGGAACGTCCGTCACCTCCGGCAAAGCTCATGCCGTTGGCGTAGGGAGAAAGGCGGGCGATGTCGCTGATACTGCGGTTCACGGTAGGGAGCTGCGTTATCTGTGCAGAAGAGATGTTGGTAGTGGCACCCGTCTTTTCGGCGGTAAACTTGGTCTTGGCAGCCGTCACAATCACTTCGTTCAGCAGCTCGGAAGATTCGCTCATCTCTACGTTCAGGTTATACACCTCGCCCAGTTGGAGAGTGATGTCCTTATAAATAACTGTCTGATAGCCGATATAGGAAATCTCTACCCGATAGGGACCACCGGTGCGCATACCCTGGATGGAATAGCGTCCGTCGACATTGGTCACGGTTCCGTAGCGCGAACCGGAAGGCTGGTGCACCGCCTGGACAGTGGCACCAATAATGGGCTCATTACTTGCATCCGTCACCTTACCCGCCATAGAAGCTGTGGTGACCTGCGCATCTACACCCACGGTGGCCAGTAACAGCAGCACCGTCAGTATAATTCTTACTCTCTTTAACATAATGTCTTTTAAATTAGTTTCTTAAAACGTTATATTTCTTAAAACATTGGCAAAGATACGCAAAATTATATATAAAGGCATTACAACGCGATTACATTTTTTAAGGATTTATTCAATACAAGGCAGTACCACTGTGAAACGGCTTCCACGGCCTTCCTCGGACTGGAGTTCGATGCGTCCTCCCATCTTTTCGACAATGAGCACACAGATGGACAAGCCCAGCCCGACGCCTTGGGAAAACTCGCTGCGCTTGTAGAAACGCTCGAAAATCATCTTCTGCTCGCTGTGCGGAATGCCTATGCCGGTGTCTTCCACATAAAGATGTACCTCGCTCATGCCGGACGGACAGCAATACCCCAGCCGGATGCTGCCTCCTTTCGTAAACTTGTTGGCATTGTTCAGGAAGTTGGTGAGTACCTGTGTCAGTCGCATGGGGTCTACATTCACCTGCACATCTTCGGGAGGGAAATCCTTGAGGAACTGCAACGGCGGCCGGATAAGCAGGCTATGCGTCTGATAGACGTCATCGAGCAACCGGCACACGCTCTCCCGCTGAAAGGTGAACGAGAGGTTACCCGACTCGATGCGCGACAGTTCCAGCACATCGCCCACCAGCTTCAGCAGCAGTTTGGTATTGGTGTTGATAATGTCCACAAACTCCTGCCGCTCTTCGTTTGAAAACTCCGGCTCATTGGCCAGCATATCCGAGAAGCCGACAATGGCATTGAGCGGAGTGCGGATCTCGTGGCTCATGTTGTTGAGGAACGACTGTTTCAGTTCGGCCTGCTCCGCCAGCTCGCGGGATTCTATCAGCTCCTGCTCGTGGTCTTTCAGTTCCTGGATATTCTGCAGCAATCCGGCTATGATGGGTGCGTGTCCGGGGGTGTGGATGGTATTGTAGCTGAACTCCCACCACTGGAACTCACCGGTGAAGTTACAGCGATACTGCCCCTTGTGGTGCGTGCGTTCATGCCTTGCCGCTATGTTCTTGCGGAAGGCGGGTAAGTCATCGGGATGGATGTAGGGAGTGATTTCATCGAGCAGAAGACGGCCGGGGCGATGATGAATAAGCTCGCAAAACTGCGAGTCGCAGGACACGGAATCTCCCTCCAGTCGCCAGGCGTAGGTAGAATTTCCTTCGATGGCCAGGCAGAGGGTCTCATGCTCGTAGAGGAGGTTTCGCAATGCCTCACGCTTGCGCCTGCGTTCGCGCAGCAGGCTGAAGGAGAGCAAGACTATCACCGTCAGCACGAAGACTGCGCCCAAGATGGAACCGATAAGTATAGGATAGCGGTAGCGCTCCGAAAAAGGGATATACATCACAGTGTACTCTGCCGGAATGCTCTCGAGCGGGATGCCATACTTCTGCAGCACATGCCAGTTCAGCACGTACTGCTTGGCGCATTCCGTCACCTGCTGCCGGGGCATCCGCCCTTCGAGGCGTTCCTTGATACCGGTCGCCATGTATCTTATCTGGCTTTCCAGTGGAGTGAAATATCCTCCCAGCAAGTAGTCGGCAAAGCCGAAGCCCTCGTTGATGGTCTGAAACGTGGGATTGTCGAAGAGCATGCCCACACGCTTGGTGGTATAGTCTCGCTTGGTGTAGAGCAGCAACGTATTGTCGCCGCGTCCCAGCCACATCAGATGGCGTATCGCTATGGAGTCGCTCGTCATGCGCACAATCTTCGTGGTGTCCAGCAACACGTCTATGTTCTGCCGTTTCAGTATAGGGCTGATAGTCTCCCTCTCGCGCACACGGTGATAGGAGGAACCGGCAAAGTAAGCACCCTCGGTAGAGGTCACGATGGCGAACCCCTGCCCACGACACTGCTCATTCAACGCATGCCATATCTTGCGGTCCAGAAACACTTGTCCGTTCATCAGGCAGATGCGCGACTTTCCCATGATACTCTCTATCATGCGTATGGTACGCAAGTAATCGGGCGTGTCGGCATAGCCCGTGATGTTGGGGTATTGCAGGAGCAGAGATATGTTGGGATAGTTCACACCGCTGAACACAACGGGTATTTCATGCGCCAACGGGTGTCTGCATGCCATCAGCGCATAGGCAGCCTGGTCGTCGAGCACGGCTATCAACTCGGCTCCCCAGGCAGAGAGGTCGTCCACGAAACCGGCCATACGGAGGTTTTCTGCCTCCTCCATGTAGCGGTCGCAGTCCAGATAGTATTCGCGTACATCGCAGTCCAAGCCGAGAAGGCTGAACTCTTTTTGCAACAGTTCCAGAGCCTTCGCAGCAGGCGGATAGCCCGGCTCGAAAGAGTGTATCAGCGCAATACGCCGTGTCTCCGCATGGGCAGGGTGTGCACACACGAGGCAGAGAGAAAGAATCAATATGTATCCGGCAACTGCCTTTATGTGCTTCATATCCGGAAGGTCCTTTTCGACTTGTATCAGCAAAGATACGAATGTTTTTTAAGAATAATGGACTATTTCTTCTGTTTCTGTAACAAAGAATACGTTTTCTTAAATCATTGACACATCCCAACTTATCTTTCAGAGGATTTACCGAATATCCCTAAAGAACCGATTCTTCGTCCAGTATTCCAAAGTGGAGATCTATTTGTTCTTAACCTTCGGCAACACCGCATTCAGTACCATATATCCCAACATACCGGCAACAATCGTTCCCAGCAATACACCAAACTTCGCCTGGTTCAGCAGATCCGGATATTCTCCTGCAAAAGAAAGGTTGGCAATAAATAAAGATACCGTAAAACCAATACCCCCCAACAAGGATACTCCGGCAACACTTCTCCAATTCATTCCCGGAGGCATTGAGGACAAACCACTCTTGACCGCCAGCCAGGTAAACAGAAAAATACCGATAAACTTGCCAAGAAGCAATCCTGCAGCCACCGCTATACTAACAGCTCCAACAACGCCACCGCCTCCACTGAACACCACACCGGCATTGGCAAAGGCAAAGAGCGGCAGTATCACAAAGTTTACCGCACCATGCAAATTGTCTTCCAGGGATTGCAAAGGACTAATTACATGATCAGAAGCGCGCTCCACTTGTTTTAGAGTGGCAATCTGCTCATTGGTCAATATAATATTATCTGATTTGGTAACCGGAAAATCACCGATAATGTCGCGGATGCGTTTAATGTATTTCCCGGCATCCAAACGGGGACGGGCCGGTATTACAAAGGCCAGTATCACTCCGGAAATAGTGCTGTGAATGCCCGACTGAAGGAACAAATACCAAATAATTACCCCGATAAGCAGGAAGAATATCTTCTGTGTCATACCGAATTTCCCCATATAGTAAAGGAAGAAATAAAGGACAGCAGCTACAATAAGATATCCGTATGCCACTTCGGAACTATAGAAAATGGCAATAACCAGAATACCGCCAATATCATCAACTACTGCAAATGCCGTCAGAAAAATTTTCAGACTCAGAGGCACCCGCTTACCCAGCAGACTGAGTACCCCCAATGAAAAAGCAATATCCGTAGCCATCGGTATAGCCATGCCGCGCGTTTCCGGAGTGCCCTGAACGACCAGAAGTGAATAGACAATGACCGGCACCAGCATACCGCCACACGCCGCTACAAAAGGTAAAGAGGCTTTACGAAAGGAAGAAAGTTCACCCACCAGCAGTTCCCGCTTTATCTCCAACCCCACAGCCAGAAAGAAAACAGTCATCAGGCAGTCGTTTATAAACTCAATCATTTTCAACGGATGACCGCCATGGGAGAACAAGTTGAAGTCTCCGATACGCAGATGCAGTTCCTGCAAAAGAAAGCCCTGATACAGCGGAGCCATCGGCGAATTAGCAATAACGGCCGCCAAAATAGCCATCAAAAACAGCAAGATGCTCGCCGCTATATTCAGCGACGAGAAGTTTTTCACAGTACGCAAAATAATCATAAAGAAGTATATTTGATTTAAGATTTCATCCTTTCGACATCAATCCAGCTTCAAGACTGCAAGGAACGCTTTCTGAGGTACTTCCACATTACCAATCTGTTTCATACGCTTCTTACCTCTCTTCTGTTTCTCAAGCAATTTTCGTTTACGGCTCACGTCACCTCCATAACATTTGGCCGTTACGTCCTTACGCACAGCCTTAATCGTTTCCCGGGAAATAATCTTGGCACCGATAGCAGCCTGAATGGCGATATCGAACTGCTGTCTCGGAATCAGGTCTTTCAACTTCTCGCACATCCGGCGTCCCAATTCGTAGGCATTGTCAAAGTGTGTCAAGGTAGAAAGAGCATCCACCGGCTCACCGTTCAGCAAAATATCCAGCTTCACCAGTTTGGAAGGACGAAAACCGTTGGGATGATAGTCAAAAGAGGCATATCCCTTAGAGATACTCTTCAATTTATCATAGAAATCGATAACTATTTCGCCAAGAGGCATGTCATAGTATATTTCTACGCGGTTACCTGAAATATATTCCTGCTTCACCAGCTCGCCACGCTTGCCCAGACAAAGAGTCATGATAGGGCCGATGTAATCAGTGGTGGTAATCACCGAGGCACGGATATAGGGCTCCTCAATACGGTCTATCATAGTAGGGTCGGGCATGCTGCCGGGGTTATGCACTTCAGTCATATTTCCCTGCTTGTCATAGATATTGTAGGAAACGTTGGGCACGGTGGTGATAACGTTCATGTCAAATTCACGGTCAAGGCGCTCCTGCACAATCTCCATATGGAGCAGCCCAAGGAAACCGCAACGGAAACCAAAGCCCAAAGCTAATGAAGACTCAGGCTGGAAAGTCAGCGAAGCATCATTCAACTGCAACTTCTCCAAAGAAGAACGCAAGTCCTCGAAATCTTCTGCCTCGATGGGGTACACACCGGCAAAAACCATCGGCTTCACCTCCTCAAAACCGGCGATGGCCTCTTCGCAAGGACGGGCAATATGCGTAATCGTATCACCTACTTTCACTTCCTTAGAGGTTTTGATACCCGAGATGATATAGCCCACATCCCCCGTACGCAACTCCGGACGTGGCATCATTTCCATTTTGAGCACTCCGATTTCATCCGCATCATATTCCTTGCCTGTATTGAAGAATTTCACTTTATCCCCTTTACGAATCACACCGTTCACTATCTTGAAATATGCAATGATACCACGGAAAGAATTGAAGACAGAATCGAAAATCAACGCCTGCAACGGAGCTTCCTCGTCACCCTCCGGATGAGGGATACGCTCAATGACCGCAGCCAGAATCTCTTCCACTCCCATGCCTGTTTTGCCGGAAGCACGGATAATCTCATCACGCTTGCAGCCCAACAGTTCAACGATTTCGTCCTCCACTTCCTCGGGCATGGCGCTTGCCATGTCACATTTGTTGATGACGGGGATAATCTCCAAATCATGCTCAATCGCCATATAGAGGTTTGAAATGGTCTGCGCCTGCACTCCTTGCGAAGCATCTACAATAAGCAACGCTCCTTCACAAGCGGCGATGGAACGTGACACCTCGTACGAGAAGTCCACGTGTCCCGGAGTGTCTATCAAGTTCAGAATATACTTTTCACCTTTATAGGTATACTCCATTTGTATGGCATGGCTCTTGATGGTGATACCTCTTTCCTTCTCAAGGTCCATGTCATCCAGCATCTGTCCGTTAGTTACTTGTATAGTATTGGTAAATTCCAGCAGACGGTCTGCCAAGGTTGATTTACCGTGGTCGATATGGGCAATAATGCAAAAATTTCGTATATTCTTCATTGTCAATAACTATCTATTAATTGGGTGCGCAAAGATAATGAAAACAGAGCAAATAAAAAAAATGCGTTGATAACATATTCATGTACCAACGCATCTTTTTATAACATTCCAATCAATTCCTCGCTTAGTTCAGCTTTACAAACAATTCGCCTTCCACTTCAGAAGTAGAGACCTTGTCTTCTCTTAACAACCAGCCCAATCCCAGGAAGAAGTCCTTGTCGATCAGTTTAGTTGCTTTCTTGATTTGCTTGTGAGTCAAGCCATCTGTGCCATTCAGTGCAGTCCAAATCTGTCCTGCAACATTACCAGCTTTTTCTTTTAACATTTCTATTTGCTTTTAGTTAAACGTTATCCTCATCTCCAAAGATAGAGATGTCGGTGTTTTTATATCGCTGCAAAGATAGGTATATTTATGTTATACAACACGTTATTAGGCACTTTTTTTCTTACTAAGGGGTAAAAAAGTTCTTTTTTCTTACTTTGAGGACGTTTTTTCCAGGTATTCGGTCCAAATTTGGGCAGCTACCTCTACCATCCTGGCACACGGGCGTTTAGCATAATACTGCTCGGTACGGGCTTCCGGAACGGACGAACCTTCCGGTTTTCTCAACCCCAACAATTCAGCACATATCAAAGAGCCATTTCGTTTCTTGAATTCAGCAGCCAGCTCCTGCACCAACGCATAGTTTGCCGCCTTACCTTCACGGTCCTTGCCTTCCACAGCTCCTTTTTCCAATCCGGCCAATAGGAACATGCCGCATGCAGCACCGCATGTCTGCCTCATACGACCTATGCCACCACCAAAAGAGGCGGACATCCGGAAAGCCTGCTCTTCTGTAAAGCCATACATATCTGCAAAAGCTCCCACTACCGATTGCGAACAGTTATAGCCACTCTTGAAAAGCTCCACAGCTTTTTCTATTCTGTCTTTTGTTTCCATAATCATTCTGTAATTTCCAACAACATCGGGCAATGGTCCGAGTGGACAACGTCACCCAATATTCTCGCCTCCTTCAACATCGGACGCACCGGCTCACTCACCATGCAATAATCAATACGCCACCCTTTGTTCTTGGCACGTGAGTTAAAGCGATAGCTCCACCACGTGTATTCCTGCTTGTCGGGATGAAGCCAACGGAAGGAATCTATGAATCCCGCATTGAGAAAGCGCGTCATCCACTCCCGCTCTTCAGGCAAAAAGCCGCTGTTGGTGGCATTCCTGACAGGGTCATGAATATCTATTGCCTCATGGCAGATATTATAATCACCGCAAAGAATAAGGTTAGGACGCGTACGTTCCAACTCCAATACATACTCTTGGAATTTCTCCAACCAGACCATCTTGAAGGCCTGACGTTCGTCGCCGCTGGTACCGGAAGGATGATAAACACTCACAACAGACACATCACCGAAGTCGGCACGGATAAAGCGCCCTTCGTTATCATATTCTTCAATGCCCATGCCGTACTCCACATGGTCCGGTTCTTGCTTGCTCAGAATAGCGACTCCACTATACCCTTTCTTCTGTGCAGAATATAGATAATGCTTATACCCCAAAGCATCCAGCGCTTCCGCCGGATACTGTTCCGGTTGCAGCTTCGTTTCCTGCAAACAAAGCACATCCGGCAGCTCTTGTGCCAGCCACTCGGGAAAACCTTTTGTCACGGCAGCCCGTAGCCCATTTACGTTATATGTAATAATCTTCATACTTATTTGATTTCTTAGAAATGAATTATTCAAGATGTCAACTCGGATACCAGCAGCATGATATTCAGCACAGTGACCACCGCAGCAATGGCATAAAGTACAAATGTACTCCATTTGCTGTTTACATACTGCCCCATCACTTTGCGCGAAGAAGTCAGTCCTACTTGCAGGAAAACCGTAAACGGCAGCTGGATGCTCAGTATCATCTGTGAAATCAGCAGTCCTTTGAACGGGTCTCCGATAAAGAAAATCAGCAGCAGTGCAATACCCAATGACAGAATCACACCCACCTGCGAGTGACTGTCTTTGATATGATAGGATTCTCCGAAAATACCGGCAAAGATAGAACCTGCCGCCATACCGCTGGTTATCGTGGAAGATATACCCGCCATCAGTAATGCCAATGCAAAAACCACGGCAGCACTGTTTCCCAGCAACGGCTCCAGCAAGGATTTGGCCTGCTGCAACTCTTCCACCTGAATACCGCTTTTAAAGAAAGTTGCCGCAGCCAGCAGTATCATGGCACTGTTGATGGCCCATCCCACAATCATAGAGAACAGCGTGTCGAACAATTCATATTTCAACACCTTACGGATGGATGCATCATCTTTCTTATTATATTCATGGCTCTGTATCACTTCCGAGTGCAGAAACAGATTATGCGGCATCACCACCGCACCGAGCACACTCATGATAATCAGCATGCTCCCATGCGGGAACGAAGGTGTCACCCACCCTTGTGCGGCCAGCGGCCAATCTATCTTCACCAGAAACAGCTCATAGATAAAGGAGAGCCCGATGACCGAAACAAAAGCAATGATGGAACGTTCTATCTTCTTGTAGGAATTAGTGAAAAGCATGACGACTACAAATACGGTAGTCAAGATAGAGCCCCATATGATGGGAATGTCAAACAGCATCTGCAAAGCGATGGCACCTCCCAATATCTCTGCCAGCGAAGTCGAGATGGAAGCCAGCACTGCTGTACCCAATATGGGACGCGACACCCAGGAAGGAGTATATTTGGTAGCGGCTTCGGACAAGCACAAGCCGGTTACAATGCCAAGATGCGCCACATTATGCTGCAATACAATCAGCATGATAGTGGATAAAGTCACGACCCACAGCAATGAATAGCCAAATTCAGACCCTGCCGCAAAATTAGATGCCCAGTTCCCCGGGTCAATAAAGCCCACAGTCACCAACAGTCCGGGACCTATATATTTAAAAACGTCCAGACCGCCCAGATAGCGTTTGTGGTCTCTCCGTTTCAAGTCTTTAAAAATATTCTTCATTATGTCTGTTCAATTAAGAGCGTAAAAATACTTAAATAATAACAAATACCTCCATGTTAGGTTCAAAAAAAGCCCCTGGCATCTTTCAATGTCAAGGGCTCTCATCCATTCTTTCAGGCAGTAGGCTCAATACCCCATCTCGTGCAATGCCTTGCACAATTGGTCGGGGCAGGAAGTGGAACGTCTTCCGCAGCGAATTCCTTCCAAACGGGCAATCACCGCATCTACCGGCATGCCTTTCACCAAACGTGAAAGTCCTTGCAGGTTTCCATTACATCCACCCCAAAATGCCACTTCTTTCACAATACCATCTTCCACATTCAGTTCGATGTTACTGCTACACGTACCTTGCGTCTTGTATGTATATGTCATTATTCTCCGCCTTCTTCCGGTTTCATGTTAGTATAAACCGTCTGTACATCATCAAACTCTTCGAGACGCTCTATCATCTTGTCGATGGTTTCGCGTTGCTCGGGAGTCACATCCTTCATATCGTTCGGGATATAGGTAAACTCACCGCCGACATCTTCAAAACCGCACTCTTCCAAATGTTTCTGGATAGCTGCATAGCTTTTCGGATCACCATAAATAGTGATAGTACCTTCTTCTTCATCCTCTTCGTAGTCTTCCTCTACGTCATAGTCTATCAAGTCAAGAATGAGTTCCTCCATATCGATACCGTCTTTCTTCTTGAAAGTGAACACACACTTGTGGTCAAACAAGAAAGCCAGTGAACCCATTGTTCCCAAGTTACCGCCGAACTTATTGAATACGGAACGCACATCGGCTACTGTACGGGTAGTGTTATCGGTCAGTGTATCCACAAAAACAGCTACACCGTGAGGACCGTATCCTTCATAAGTCATACCCTTATAGTCACTCTGGTCCTTACCCATCGCATTCTTGATAGCACGTTCAATATTATCCTTCGGCATGTTTTCACGCTTACAAGTAGCGATTACCGAACGCAGTGTCGGGTTGTTTTCCGGCTCCGGACCACCGGCCTTCACCGCAATAGCAATTTGTTTACCCAGTCTTGTAAAGGTCTTTGCCATGTGACCCCATCTTTTCAATTTGGCAGCTTTTCTATATTCAAACGCTCTTCCCATTGGAACTGTATTTTAAATTATGAATTATAAATTCTAAATAATGAATCAACGCAGCTTGGCATTCAACTTGTCCTCCAGGTTCTTCACCAGTTTGGACATAATCTTGTCAATCTGCTTATCGTTCAACGTGGCATTCTCATCCTGCAGCAAGAAGCTCACCGCGTAACTCTTCTTACCGGCTTCCAGATTCTTACCCTCATAAACGTCGAAGAGAGAAACCTCCTTCAGCAGCTTTTTCTCCGTCTCGTAGGCAATCTTCTCAATTTCCGCAAACTGCACTTTCTTGTCAAGCAGTAACGCCAAGTCGCGTTTCACGGCAGGGAACTTGGAGATTTCCGTATAGCTCACCTTCACATTGCGGATGGCCTTCAACAATTCTTTCCAGTTGAAATCGGCATAGTAAACCTCGTTGTCAATATCGAATGCCTTCAGCAGCTTCTTTGTTACAATACCGAAAGTAGCCAACCGCTTTCCACCCCTTGTCTGTACGGATAAACCGGCAGCATAGATATCATCAGTCAGATTGCCGACAACCAAATCATGCATGTGCAGCCCCAATCTGGCAAAGACATTCTCAACGTATGCCTTCAGCTCATATACCGAGCTGTTCTCATCCGGATGAGCCCATGAGTTGGCCACCCTCTTGCCAGTCACCCACAAACCAAGATGATAGTCTTCGGAATAAGCGGCAAGCACTTTCTCCGGATTCTTCTTTTCCTCGTTGAAGTGATAACAATTACCGAATTCAAAGAATTTCAGGTCTGCATTCTTACGGTTGGCGTTGTGCGAGATGCTTTCCAATCCACCGAAAAGCAGTGTCTGACGCATGGCATTCAAGTCTGCACTCAACGGATTCAGCAACATTACCAGATTCTTCGACGGATAAGACTCCAAGTTGTCATAGTAAGCGGCACGCGTCAACGAGTTGTTCAGAATCTCATTGAAACCACAGCCCACCAGCTGCTCGGCAACCAGGTTCTGCAGTTTGTTGGATTTATCATATTCACCCTTGGTAGTCAGACAAGACTTCAAGGTAGTCGGAATCTCCACATTATTATATCCGTAGATACGCAGAATATCCTCTATCACATCGCAATCGCGCTGCACGTCCACACGGTAAGGAGGAACATCCAGCGTAAGCCCTTCGGCTGTCTCGTCTACAATCTTCATTTCCAGACTTGTCACGATGCTCTTGATGGTATCGACCGGAATAACTTTGCCAATCAGTGAGTTCACTTTCTCATAGGCAAGTTCCACACGGAAATCCTTGGCAGGAGCGGCGCACACATCTTTTATTTCAGAAGAAATGGTACCTCCGGCAAGTTCCTTTACCATCAAAGCAGCCAGCTTCAGGCAGTAAATAGTGGCATTCGGGTCAATACCTCTTTCAAAACGGAAAGAAGCATCTGTGTTCAATCCATGACGACGGGCTGTCTTGCGCACCCATGTCGGATGGAAGTAGGCACTTTCAAGGAACACATCCTTGGTGGTTTCCGTAGAACCGGAATCCAGACCGCCGAACACACCGGCAATACACATCGCCTCTTCCTTGTTGCAAATCATCAGGTCGCGTTCGTTCAATTTACGCTCCACGCCATCAAGAGTTACAAACGGAGTACCTTCCGGCATGGTCTTTACAATCACCTCACCGCCTTTAATCTTATCTGCATCGAAGCAGTGCAGCGGCTGGCCGAAAGCATGGACTATATAGTTGGTAATATCCACCACATTATTGATAGGACGCAGACCGATAATACGCAACTTGTTCTGCAACCATTCGGGGCTTTCTTTCACTGTAACCCCTTTCACCGTAACGCCGGCATATCGGGGACATGCCTCGCTGTTCTCTACAGTTACTTTAATATCCAAATCGTGATTTTCTACCGCAAAAGCGTCTACCGAAGGTTTCTTTAAAGTAGCCGGCTTACCGTTCTGTATCAAGTAGGCATACAAGTCGCGTGCCACCCCATAATGTGAGCAAGCATCGGCACGGTTGGGAGTGATGTCCACTTCCAGCACGTAATCGCTCTTGATGTTATAGTAATCCTTGGCAAGCGTACCCGGAACAGCAGTTTCCGGCAATACGATGATGCCCGCGTGGTCCGTACCGATACCGATTTCATCCTCAGCACAAATCATGCCGACAGATTCCACGCCACGAAGTTTTGATTTCTTGATGGTAAAGCATTCGTCACCGTCATACAGTTTTGTACCCAACGTGGCTACTACCACTTTCTGTCCGGCAGCTACATTCGGAGCGCCGCATACAATCTGCACGGGTTCACCTTGTCCCTGGTTCACCGTAGTGACGTGCATATGGTCTGAGTTAGGATGAGCTTCGCATGTCAACACTTCGCCGATGACCAGTCCTTCCAGTCCGCCTTTAATGGTTTGCACCTCTTCCACACTTCCCGTTTCCAGTCCGATGGAGGTCAGTGCCGCAGCAACTTCATCCGGTGTCAAATCGAAATCGACATACTCTTTCAACCAATTATAAGAGATATTCATATCATTATATTTTTATTGTTTCCAAAAGTGACTTGCAAAGGTAATAAGATTTTTTGGTTGGCAGGGAATTATAAATGAAGAAAATAACAAAAAGGCGATGAAGTGCTTTTCCTTCACCGCCTTTCTCCTAATATTCTATATAAATCTACAATTTATACATTCATTGCATTGGCGCCTAAAGCTCCCAATATGGCGGAAGCAACAGCTATCACTACCTTCAAAATCTTGTCCCAAACGTTCTTTTTCATAGTCTTAATCTTTCAAAATTAGTAAATACATCTTATCCTAATGGGTTCTCTCCCTGGTCACCGTCGGAACCGCCACCGGAATTACCACCATCACCGGCATCATCCTTACCGTCCGTAACCACTCCCGTCCATTTCTCAAACTCCACCCCTTGGAGCAGGGCACGCGTAGTGCCGATGGCAGCCGGGCGCGTGTATTCCGGAGTAAACTGGCAACGTAAAGCAGTCACCTGATTGGGATTCACGTCTTCAGATTTGACCACTCCCTTACCTCGCGTACGGGCCTTCATGGTGAATGTGCCTAAGCCATCCAGACGCACCGTACGGCTGTTCAGCAACTGGCTCCTCATTACCGTCATCAGGTTACGGATTACATTATGTACGTCACCCGGAGTCAGGGAAGACTTCTCGGCAATCACCTCAGCCAGCTGTTGTGCATCCACGGCTCTTCCCACTTTCTTCAAACTCAGATGCCAAAGTTTGGCACCCTCTTTTGTCGCCAGAGACGACTGTCTTGCATAATAAAATAAAGGCATAGTTTCTTTCTCCTTTTTACATTTTTAATTCAACATGGTTTTTAATCTCGTTTTGTTGATCAACAATGCAAAAGTGAGGATATATTTGCCTGTAAACAAAGAAAACAGCCTCGCTGAAGCTGTTTTCTGAGATAAGTTCATAAAGTATTGATTTACAAGCTGACAGATTGTAAGCACTCAATTTAGGGCATCCCCCTTTGAAAGGGCACTTTTCAGTGCCCTAAACCGAGTTTTGTTAATTAATTAGTCTTGAATTTAACATTGGCTGGTAGCCAAAGTGATTTTGTCAGGAACCATGTTAACATAATCCCTGCATCCGTTAAAGATATTTTTGAAAAAAGTTCCGATGAAGTTCCAGACAGAACTGCCATGAAGCTTTACCGTTCCAATCACACTATGATATGTTGCAGCCATCCCAGCACCGGCATCACTACCATAATGAAGTGAATTATTACGTTGGGTAGTCAGCTTTCGAATGGTTCGCTCTGCCAGATTGTTGTCTATAGGTAATTCACCATCATCCAAGTAGGCAAAAATCTCTTTCCAGAACCGGTTCAGATAATTGAGAGCTTCCCTATAATACTGACTTCTAAATTCTGAATCCTTTGACAGTTCACTGTCCAACTGACTGCGCAATTCTATCAGGAGTTCCTTCGTTTCCAGACTTTGCCTTTCCCGAAACCTTTCTTTTGGAGTTAATCCGGCATCATCGTATTTACGCTCCCTCATAAAGAACTCCTTTAAAATTTCGGAAAAGCATTCTGCAGTCGGTTCACCACCCTGATTGGAAGCCTTGACAAACTTGTTTTTGGCATGAGACATACAAACTTGGTGTACAGTATCTTTAAAACGGGCTGATTTCAGATCATTGCCGATAAACACATAAGCATTGTATCCGTCGTACATGATACTCTTCAATTCTGCATCACCCAAAAAGTCTGTAAGTACCTCACGACCGCGCGAGCCATTCTCATAGAAGAAAATGGCTGTTTTCCGAGCCTTGTTGACCAGAACCCCAATATAGCACTTCTTATAGTGATCATATTTACGCACCTTACACCAGGTCTCATCGCAGTTCACTATCGAGTCTTTTTCCAAAGCTATGGACTTCAATACACAGACCAATTCATCCAGGTATTTCTTGCCTTTCTTAAGCCAGTTGCGCAATGTGTTTTTAGAAACGGTCATGCCCATATCTGTCAGCCATTGGTGAAGAAGACCGAAAGTCACATTCTTCACATAAACTTCATAGGCGATAGCCTGCAGAAATTCAGGAGTAGCTTTAGTACCCTCGAATCTGGTCACCACCTCCGGATGGCCTTCAGAAGGGAAATAACCCCACCTGGGCTTTTTACCAGGCTCTGCATAATGAACCATCTCAAAACATTCTTCCGTAAGGAAAGTACGGAAACTGAACACCCGTACCATTCTCCTTTCAATGATGCGACCGGGAACCTTTGTCAAGTCAGAAGGATGCTCTATTACTTCTCCGGATACTCCCGTCGTTTTATAACCGTCAGGACGATTGGACAAATCACGGCCTTTCCCGGAAGGCTCTTTAACCTCCGGTGATTGGACATGACCAACCGAATCCGTGCGAAGCGTATCATCGGTTCCATCATAATCATCCTTCTCCTTGTTCCGGTCTGAATCACCCGTCTTAGCTTTAGATTTGATCTTTTGACGTCGATCACCAAAACGTTCCTGATGGGCTGTAGGAAAAGCCTCGGTCTGGTACTGAAAGTAAAACCTTTCAAGATCTTCACTGCTATACATAAATTCTAAAATTTTTGTTCGCAGCGAAGATAGAGATTTCAATTATGAGCCAATTTTTGACTGCTTACCGTTAATCACTTACAATTCCAATACTCCATCAATCTCATGCGGCACGAATGGACCTTCTTTGCACTCGAAAAAACAGCTACCGCTCTCAAGTGATTCAACCATATGCCACACCCCTTTAGGAATATCTACCCCATATAATCCTTCGTCAGGATTCAGCACTACACTCTCTTTGATAGATCCATCATCATTATGGGTAGTCACTCTGACTCGACCTCTCAGTAACACGAACGTCTCATCTTTGGTTGGATGGCGATGGATGGGTACTTTCGTCCCAGGCTCCACTGCATTCAAAAACCGATGGCATTTCTCATCAAGGCTCTGATGAAAGTTATAGTTCATCCGCAGGCGGTCCGATTCCTTAGCTTCGCTAGAAACCGTATCAAGCAAATCCTTGTCTATTATCTTCATCTTACATCAGACTTCTGACATCAGACATTGCCGCTTCAATCTCATTGAGCGGCACATCGCCTCCCCACATTCTATACACATATAGCGGAGTTATACACCCAAAGTCCATTGAACAAGACCGTGCTTCGTTCTCAAAGAACTCACGCAAACGAACAATCAATGAATTACTCATATTGATGACGGCTTTAGAATATGACTCTTAACCCCACTCCAGAATGCACTCAACATACTCTCACTAAAGCACAAGTCATGTTTCCATGCATTTGCCTTCCAGCGACGGTACTTGTAGATAGCTCTGCTAACGAATCCGCCTTTTTCAACTTCTGAAAACTCTGGGGAGAGGATATCGTTCAGTACTCTGTCTTTCAAGCTAGGGTCAAACTGAACCTTAGGGAAAATATTCACATCAAATCCCAAATCTCCAACACAGATAGCATTGAATACGTTAAACAACTTCTTCATGCCATACTTTTCCAATACACCTTCTAGCCAGCCCCAATCTATTTCTTTGCTATTCTTCTCCACGAAGAACGCCCAATCAAGAAGATGTCGTATAGTAAACCCAGTGGAAGCAAAATTACTCATTGAGTGCCTCAAAAGGAACAACGCATGTAAGTTGGGTGAAGGTACATATACTTTTTCACCATACAACTCAACATAATGGCTGTCATCCTGTCCCAGTTCTTTCAATATAGCCTCAATCTCTACATTTGACTTATGGTGATGGACATTTAGAAAGTCATAATGATTCTCAACCGTAAAGTCTCGCCAAGTAAAAACTGTGTGGTGATGATGTGAGTTATCTATCTTTATACCCTTTTCTCTTGCAAGCACTTCGTCTGCTTCCTTTTGCTTTCCGAACTGCCAGATATCAATGTCGCCACAAGGCCTGTGCTCTGGTTTGGGCCAGTTTAAGCTACAGGCATAACCCTTTAGCACCATCATTTTGTAGCCGTGTGAATTATGCCACCCGGCAATTTCTGCTATCGTTTTACGATACAACTCATACCGTTGTTCATAACTCTGCAAAGTATTCCCTATCCATTGTAGAAGCAATTCTTTGGGTGGGCGTTTGTTATCTTGTAGTTTTTCAATCCCATCCAACACAACAGCAGATAATCCATGGGTATTTGCAAGTTCTTGAATGTCTTCCCAAACAACTTGGCCAGATAAATTGTCCGCAACAGAGTGCCCAATACCATTCCGGGTAAGAGCTAAAAGAGTTTCGTGATTCTGATTCATACAGAAATACTACCTTTCCGATACAATTACCCAGAAGGTCTTAAATATTAAAGCTATGTCATAGAAGAAATTATGCTTCTCCACGTATTCCAGATACAGTTTAATCTTCTCTTGCATTATGACTTCGATGTAATACTTCTCCGGATCTTCCGCCTTCTCCATCAACTCATTTTCATTGCGGAACTTAATAGAAGCAGGGTCTGTGATTCCTGGGCGTACATCCAACACTCGCATCTGCTCAGGAGTCCAGTAGTCCACATAATGTCGAACTTCAGGTCGAGGGCCCACCAAGCTCATATCACCAATGAACACATTGATTAACTGAGGCAGTTCGTCCAGCTTGAATTTACGAATCCAGTATCCAGAACGGGTTACTCTCGGGTCGCGTCCACCAATAGTCACAAGACTCCCTTTATCTGCTCCAACTCGCATGGAACGGAACTTAAAGATTCGAAAATCCTTGTTATTTCGTCCCACACGCACCTGGCGATAGAATACCGGCCCCTTACTATCTAGCTTTATCCAGATAGCTAAGACCAAGAAGAGTGGACTTAGAACAACGAGCCCAAGCCCGCTTGCTATAACGTCGAAAAGTCTTTTCACAAGCTTTTTACAATATCAACAAAATTGGATGTAACGTACTCTATGTCTTCATCTGTAAGTTTGGTGTGCAGAGGTAACGACACCTCGTTCTCAAACAAATGATAGGCATTGGGATAGTTCTTGATATCAAACCCAAGTGCCTTATAAGCCGTCATCATTGGCAGTGGCTTATAGTGGACATTGCAAGCTATTCCACGTTCTGCCATTTTCTCAATTACCTTGTTTGCATCTTCACGTGTCCTACCCAACAGGCGTACCAGATAAAGATGATGGGAGCCACAATGATCAGCATCTCTATGATTTAGTACTGCAACTGGCAGGTCTTTCAGAGCTTCATTGTACCTACGTACAATCTCATAACGTCTCTCCAAAATCCCATTATAGCGTTCCATCTGCACAAGACCTAGAGCCGCCATTATATCCGTCATATTGCACTTATACCAAGGGCCAATGATATCATACTCCCATGCGCCCAACTTTGTCTTGGCAAGAGCATCCTTGTTCTGCCCGTGAAGTGAGAAGAGCTGAGAAATACGATATAGCATCTCATTCCAGGTCTCGCCTTCCTTCTTAGGCACTGTGGGCATATAGTCCACATCCGTAGGAACCACCTCGTTAACAAACGGAAGTTTCCAGGTCATTGCTCCACCTTCAGCTGTTGTGAAGTTCTTCACGGCATGGAAGCTGAACGAACTAAAGTCCGCAATCTCACCTGCCATCTTACCCTTACGCATACCGCCAAAGGAATGTGCACAGTCTGCAGATACGATGATGCGTCCGATCTTTGCCTGTAAAGCATTATTGGGCTTAAATAAACCTTTCTTCTGCTCTACTATTTCAAAGACACGTTCGAAGTTGGCTACGATACCACCAAGATCTACAGGAACAATCACCTTAGTGCGTTCTGTGATAGCCTTTTCAAGTTGGTCATAGTCCATCTCCACATTATCCTTCTGGCTATCTACCATCACGACCTTGGCACCTACATGGCAAACCACCGAAGCCGTAGCAGTGTAGGTGTATGCCGGTACAATCACTTCATCACCAGGGCCTACTCCCAGCAGAAGCAGCACCATCTCCATTGCTGCAGTTGCCGAGTTCAGACATACTGTCTTATCCGTATGTACAAACTCTGAAATCTCTTTCTCCAACTGTTTCGTTTTGGGTCCTGTTGTAATCCATCCCGACAAAATTGCCTCTTTTACGAGAGCAGCCTCCTGCTCCGTCATATCCGGCGGAGAAAAAGGAATATTTCTCAATTTCATGTTCATTGTTTTATTCTCTAACTATGTTTTTTATTACATCGACATACTTACTTGTCCCAATTTCTTTGGTCAAGTTATTCATTACAAATTGACGACCGTTATCTCCTAACAATTTACATAACTCTTTATCTTTATACAAACATATTAACGATTCCAGAAATCTATCTTCATCGCCAGCAATAGTAAACAAACCACATTTATTATTTTCAATAATGGTTTGCAATTCACTCTTATCAAAGTTGGCTAATACAGGACGTGAAGCAGACATAATACTCCAGGTTTTACTTGGGACACATCCATTTCCTGTACCAGGCTTCGAAATAACAAGCCCCACGTCACCTAAACTAAACACATGGCTGATATCCTCATATGGCTGGAATGGAAGGAGCGTAATGTTGGCGAGTTTCATTTGCTCAATTCTCTTTTCCAGTTCATCTTTATATGCGCCTTCTCCTATTAAAACAAACTGGATATCTTGGTAGTCCTTTAGCCTATTAGCGACATTACATAACAATTCAAGATTCTGGGACAGCCCCAGATTACCACTATAGGTCACATAAAACTTATTTCTATCCAAATTATATTTATCAAACAATTTGTTGTCTTGACGAGGTACATTGACTACAGCTTTCTCATCCACCCAATTGTACACCACACTGATCTTCTTTTCTGGAACGCCTTTCTCAAGAATATTATTCTTAAAATCTTCGGAAATCGTGATAATATGATCTGAAGTATCATAAGTATAGTTTTCCAACTTCCTTCCTATTTTCCATAAAAATGAATTCTTAGAAGATAACCCTGTGAGAACCAAAGAATCAGGGAAAATATCCTGAAGATTATAGACAAGTGGTACTTTTAGTTTTTTCTTAATCATAGCCGCTGTCGCGCCTAAAATTGGAGGAGTACTTTCAGAGAATATCACATCTACATTCTGGGATCGACAACCCATAAAGTAATATTTTATACAACATAACAAATATCGAATAAACCTACTAATTGTTCCTTTACCTTCCATATACATTTTAAATCTTCGTATATGGAGTCTACCTTCATATTGGTCCTCTTCAAGTTTATGTCGGTACTCTTTATTAACGCTACTGACCACACCTCTTCCAGGAATAGGGCAAATCAGTTCCACCTCCACCCCACTTGAAATCAAAGCCTCAATCGTATTCTCAAATAAATAAATACTGGCAGCTGTCTCTGGGTTATAGTATGCTAACAAGAATAATACTTTCATAGAGAAAAAGAAAAATAAGTCGTAAACATTACATTTGTAACAAAACTCAACAAAGCATACAATAAAATGTAAACCTTAGCCTTTCGTAATGGACGGACAATGTATATTAAACATGGTATTAAACAGATTTCTGTTGTCATCAAAAGCTGACATATTCTAACGGCAAACTCGGGAAAGGGAGTTAAGACTACATAGGATATGAATCCAATTAAATACATCTTAAGCAATAAATTAGCATACTTATAATGCTTGCTAATTTGATGACTAAATCGAATCATAAATAAACAAATTACAAGTCGAGACAATGCAAAAGGTCCAAATGGTGTAATCTCAAACCTATCTCGCCTTTCCATGGAAGAATATGATCCCATTCTTTCAAATATAGGAATAGAGGAAATGGACTCAAAAAAAGAGTTTAATACATTGATATTAAGTAAATAAATAATGTATGCGGCGAAAATCGCAATAATATAGAATTGCTTATTAAAAGACTTTATAGGAATAAACCATAAGAAAACGGCAATTATTGCAGAATAGTGAAACAATGTAGCACAAGCAATAAAAAATAAAAATCTACCCAAATGCCTTTCGTAAAGCGGAATAATAGATAATAATATAATGCCTGATGCAACCCCAGCACGTATTTGAATCATTTCATTTAAAATGAAATAATTACTTATATAAACGACAATTGAAAAGAAGAATAAGGGTGATAGTTTTTTTAATGAAAACCATTTAAGACCAACGCCCAATAAAGCATAAATCAAAAACATTCCCTTTGGGTCTTCTCCAAACAAGTAACTTGCAAGTTTGCTGATAGCATAGAAAGAAGGTTCTACATGGGGATTGAATAATGATGCCGTAACTTCATGATAATAATCAACGTATACATGATAGTCTGGCATAGAGGAACCATCTCTCAAACCAGCTAATAATACTAATAGTATAAATAACAAAAAAGAGCCCAAACTACTTTTATCATCTCTCTTAATAATTGCGATGAACATCGCAAATATCAAGAGGGCTAACGTAAGAAGAGGCATTATACTGAACATCTTTTAAATTAGTTTTTTGCTATTTTTTCCACAAATTCCCAACCCTCTGGTAACTTGACAAATACACAAATAGACGTGATAAGTTCATAAAGTTATTCGGGCCCATTATTCTCAATAGAAATCTCAGGAAACAGAATACGATATTAATCTTACGCCTTGTAGAACTATCTTTAAGTTCTCTATAACCGAGTGCTTTATATTTTTCGTTCTTCTTTCCAAATAAATGGTTTTTTCTTGCAAAACGAGCTACATCTCCATTCATATCAAAAGGATTAGCTGAAGGGGTAAACTCGTCTATTATAGAAGCGTATGCTCTTCTTAAAACCGGATTAACATAAGTTTTCCCATCTGACATGTAATCAAAAGAATATTTTACGTCAGAGAACATCAAATTATACTGTTTCAAACAGTCATAATACTTTTTCCCTAATAAACCTAATATTTCTTTTGAATTGTTTCCAAGAGAATAGTATCGATAAGACACCTCTTCGGGATTCTGGAAGTTAAATGAACTAAAATGGAAAAACACTAAAGGACTATCTGAATTCACATAAAATGTATCATCCTTTTTGGAAATGTTCCGCTGGTCAAAGTTCCAATATGCGACATTAAAACCCGCATTAAATGATGTGTGGATAAAGCTAAAAAAGCCTGTCGCTACATCAAGCCATTTCTGATCTGTAAAAATACCATATTGAGCATCTATAAAACACTCAGCAGAGCATCTATTCCACCACCAATCCAAAAATTTTTGACTTTCCTCATTGTTATTGACAGCAAAAAAACCGAGATTATGGAATCCAAACCTCATTAATTGCATATCATTAATTTCTGTATCAGTCTTGGGGACAAAATAATGAGGGGTTAATAACACAGAATGAGAATCTAATTCAGAAAGGATTCCTGATAGTGAATTAAAAACCATTACATCTGGATCAAAAAAAATCACCTTCTGAGCTTCATTTAGGAGTTTTTTTGCAATGAAAGGCTTAAGACTTGTAGTTAACTCAATCACATCATACTTAAAGGAAAGTCTTTTGAAATCCGGAACAGCACAATCCTCAATCCATGTAATTTTGCAAATATTAGTAATCTCTTTTTTGTTTGTAACCTCCTCATTTTTTCTGTCAATGATAAAGATATTTAGTTTATTACCAGTGGCAGTAAACAGAGAATCCGCAAGAGTTAATGCTTTGCCAATATAAGCCAAATTACATACAGTAAATACGGTATAATTCATATTATTTATTTATTTGATTTCAATTATAAATACGCTGTATTATGCATTAATCAGAAAAATGTTCATTATTTGCAATCTCATTAAGTTCTTTTACTCTAACGTAATGATTACCTATAAAGTAATTAATAATATAGTAGATAACATTCGTGACAATGACGGCATAACATAGTCCAAACAAGCCACAACTCTTAGTAAGTACACCCCCTAAAACCAGGTACAAAACTAATTTAATAGCAGCTAGTATAACCTGCCAATAAGATGGAGCAATAGCTAACGTTACAATCCCAGTAAAGGCCCCTGCGAAGCTTATGATTACTCCAATAGAAGCCAATACGATATACGGCAGAGCATCAGCAATAAGCGTTGGGTATAATAATCCTGTTATCCATTTACCAACAGTCGCAGAGACAAGAAGGAATAGAACGGCCCCTACGATTAGTAATAAGTTCACTAAAGTAAATCTACGACCGTTAATCCTGACCCTACCTGCAGCCAAATAACTTAATAATACACTTGTTATTGGTAAAAGAACCAAAGAAATACTTTTAGCAAAGAAAGCTGCAGTGGAATATGTTGAAACGCTGCCTGAACCTAATATTGGATAAATTATAAATCGATCAAGATAAGTGGTCACATTACCTATCAGTCCGCTTAACAGCAAAAAAACGACTGTTTTTGTTGAATCACCAAATAATTCTGTTACGACAATGGGTTCCTTTATAATCGGTGATGTAATATTGATATAGATTAATGAGAACAAGGCTGAAAGAAAGAACACTGATGGCCACCCCAAATACCTTGTTGTTAAGAATGCTCCAATTAAATAACCTATTGCTAGAAAGATATTTGCAAAAAGATTCTTTGTATAATTGATATCAATTCGATAAGCAACTAAATAATAAGACTTTAATACTTGTAGAATAGTCGCCACTAATAGCCCTATACCAATAATGCCGGATAATCCAAATGAATGATTAACAAATAAGACAATGATTCCAGAGACCGCAGCAGATATTGCTGCTATTATTTGGAAATCTCCTATAATATTTTTTTTGTTATATTTTGCTTGCTGAACTATTCTTGCATTACAAAGGTTGTTTCCAAATGAAAGAATAACAACATTTATGATACCCATAATGGTTAACATCTGCCCATATCCTTCAGATCCGAGTGTAAGAGCTAACTTCGGGTACACAACTAGCTGTAGAATCCCCGTCGATACCACTGAGGCGAAGAGATTCAATACGAAATCTTCGGAAAGATTCTTAATATAATGATTTGACAAAAACTTCATCAAGCAAACAAATCCTCGTAGTTTCCAAACTGAAAAGCTCGAATGTTACTTTCCCTATTTAAATTAATAATCCTGACACCTCTTTTGAGTGCAAACTTGTTGATTGCATACGACTCATATTGAGCTTTTGTATATTGCCAATGTCGGCCACAGACTTCGTCTTTATCACTCATCTTACTAGGATCGCCATTCTTTACTCCTAAATCCACAAAATGCTTAAAAACGCCTGGCTCAAAATCCAACCCCAAAATATAAATTTCATTAAAGCCCATATATAAAGCATTGTTGATTGCTTGTAGTGCAACAGTCGAATAATATGAAACATTCCCTCTCATATCATTATGGATACTGAAACGATTTGGGATATGCTTCCTATATTCATAAAAAATTCTCTCCGACTCGCCCAGAATTTCACTTCCTTTAATATTTAATAATAGTTTGGCATATGGACATTTTTGCATAATATCATTAAATATCTGAATAGCATCAGGTAATAAGAAAACACCGCCATCAGACCAGCAATAATAGTTCGGGTTAATTATATTAACAACATCTGACCTATAAATAAAATTCGCACAAAATACTATTTCATCACGAAGAAAAGAAAGATCATGAGAGTTTAAAGATGGGCCATTCATAACAATGAAACATCTCTCACCTGAATGAATGTTTTTAAGAGATTTGTTCTTCGATACAGTCCTGCGAAGACGAAATGACTTAATAAAAAAAACGAAATCAGAATACGCATTATATACAGTATACAATATGCAATCCCAAATTTCAGTTACTTCTGAAAGAGTCATAATATAACAATTTATAATATTTAAGTTATGACTAAAAAAAGCAAACTTACCCAGCAAGATTAGATATACATTTTTTCAAACCGCTAGTCCAATAATGAATCTCCATTCCAAAAACAGATTTGATTTTTGATTTATCAAGAACAGAAAAATGAGGTCTTTTAACTGGGCTTGGGAATTCACTACTGTGGCATGGTTGGATATCACAATCCTTGTTTCCAGCATACTCTGCTATCATCTTGGTGAAGTCGTACCAAGAGCAAACGCCCTCATTCGAAAAATGGTATATGCCAGACTTGGCATAGTTGAGAGTTGAGGGTTCTTGCTTGTTGCAAGCGGCAGAGCCGAGCGGAGAGTTGAGAGACTGTTTATAATCCTCAATAGCAACAAGTATTGCATCTGCAAGGTCACGAGCATAGGTTGGAGTTCCAACCTGGTCAAAGACTACCTTCAACTGAGGCTTTGTGGCAGTGAGATTGAGCATGGTCTTTACGAAGTTTTTACCAAACTCACTATAAAGCCAGGCCGTGCGGAAAATAAGATAATCAACATCTGTTTTCTGTATGTTCTGCTCACCATGAAGTTTAGTTAATCCATATACTCCAGTCGGGGTTCCTTTCTGGTCTTCCTTGCAAGGCGTATTATAGGGATCTCCACCAAACACATAGTCGGTACTGATATGAATCAATAAGCCACCAACCTCTTTCATGGCTATTGCCAAGTTCTCAGGGGCTTTTGCATTCAGCAATTCAACAAGCTCACGATTCTCTGGATCTTCAGCACCGTCCACATTGGTCCATGCAGCACAATTGACAATGACTTTGACTTCATTCTCCTTTACCATCGCACGAATAGCATCAAGGTTTGTAATGTCAAGTTTGGTGGTTACCGAATCTACATCCTCACCTGCCAACTTGTGGAGCATATCTAAGGATTCAAGATGCTCGTCACAAACATCAGTGAATATATATTTGTCATTTGAGCCAGTGGTAACAATGCGCATTTCATTGCCCAATTGTCCATTGGCTCCTGTGATAAGTATGGTCATAATCAGTATAGACTTACGTTAATATCAAAAGGACTATCGAAATCCTTCAATAATGCATGTTTGGTGTCTTTCTCGCTCAAAAGTGCTTTTTCCGTAGGTATGTGCCAATCTATTCCAAGGGACTTGTCAACAATAGAAATACCACCATCTACTTCAGGATGATAGAATTCATCACACTTATACTGAAACACAGCTGTTTCACTCAATACAGCAAAACCATGAGCAAAGCCACGAGGCACAAAGAACTGGCGATGATTATCTTCCGTCAGTTCCACAGCCACATGCTGACCATAAGTGGGACTGCCTTTACGAATATCCACCGCAACATCAAGCACGGCTCCTTTGACACATCGAACAAGTTTGCTTTGCGTAAAAGGTGATCTCTGAAAGTGCAAGCCTCGCATTACTCCGTAAGAACTCATGCTTTCATTGTCTTGAACGAAGTTGATAGTGTGTCCAAGAATAGGAGCAACCTTCTCATCAAATTCACGCTGAGAAAACGACTCAAAAAAATATCCCCTCTTATCACCAAATACTTTTGGCTCAATAATCAATACACCGTCTATGGGGGTCTTTATAACTTCCATGTTTTATATCTAAAATTCATCAATCTTACCGGCACCATTCTTTTCAAACTCATCAGCCATTTTCATCAAGTACTGGCCGTATTGATTTTTGAGCATAGGCATAGCCAGCTCTCTCATCTTTTCCGTTGTAATCCAACCTTTGCGGAGAGCAATACCCTCCAAGCAGGCAACCTTAAGACCTTGGCGCTTTTCAATGGTCTCAATATAGTTGGTGGCTTCAGTTAAACTATCATGCGTGCCAGTGTCCAACCAAGCAAAACCACGGCCAAGCGTCTGAACCTTTAGTTCTCCATCTTTCAAGAATTCTTGGTTTACGGTTGTAATTTCCAGTTCACCACGAGCTGAGGGTTTGATATGTTTAGCTACATCAACAACCTTATTAGGATAGAAATAAAGGCCAACCACAGCATAGTTGCTCTTAGGCTCCTTGGGCTTTTCCTCAATGGAGAGGCAATTCCCTTGCTTATCGAACTCGGCCACACCATAACGCTCCGGATCATTAACCCAATAACCAAAGACTGTTGCTTTCTTATCCTCTTCTGCTGTACGGACGGACTCTTTCAGGAGTGCACTAAATCCTGCACCGTGAAAGATGTTATCTCCCAGGACCAAACAAGCAGAATCGTTACCAATGAACTTCTCTCCAATGATGAACGCTTGGGCTAATCCATCAGGAGAAGGTTGCTCTGCATACTTAAAGTGTACGCCATAATCAGAACCATCGCCAAGCAGGCGCTTAAAACCTGGGAGGTCATAAGGAGTTGAGATAATCAGAATATCCTTTATACCGGCAAGCATAAGCACGCTTATCGGATAATAAACCATGGGTTTATCATAAATCGGGAGCAATTGTTTGCTCACACCCTTAGTAATCGGGTAAAGTCTTGTACCGGCCCCCCCGGCGAGAACTATTCCTTTCATTAATACGATTATTTATAACTCTTTAATAATCTTTTCATTGACAAATTATAAAATCTTGGAATCTTTATAATTTTAATCTAACAATCTCAAACGCCTCTGCCATCTCGCTACCGCTTGTATATCCCCTATACTGAGCGAGTATCTTTAGTGCCTTGAAAGACCTAGGATGAGGATATTCACGCGTTTCAAACTTGTATTCGCTCATGGCATCACACTTTGCTTGAACATCTTCCTCGCTAACCGAAACATAGAGGTTGGGCTTGAATTGCTCAGGATGATTACTATACTGCCAATCGGTTGCAGAAGGAGTTTCAAAGCAAATAACCGTTCTTACCTTTTCATCCTCCATGGGGCGTGTAGCTGTCATAACTGCCTGGAATGTACGCTGGTGATCAATATTCAAGTCTCCAGCGTTATGTGTGAAAATAATATCAGGTTGGAATTCCTCTTTTTCCTTTTCAACAACCTTTACGATGTCAAGAAGAGCGTGGGAATCAAAGCGGTTGTCAGAAAAATCATAAGTACGAATGGACTCATAACCAATATGACACCCAGCCGCATTGATATTCCTGTGATGCACAGCTAGAACTTCTTTCCACTTTTCCGTATCACGAGTATCTGAACGAGATGTAATTCCCTCACCAAGAATAATAACGTGAACTATTGCACCCTGCTCTTTTATTAGTTTATGCATCGTGGCACCTAAACCCAACAGCTCATCGTCAGGATGTGCCGCCACCACCATAATTCGTTTATTCTTAAACATTTTATTTCTTCTTTAAAATGTCAATAATCTTGGCAAAACTCGTCATTTCAGCAATTTCCTCTGGCTCAAGCGTCACATCAAATTCGCTTTCCAATTCTACGACCAAATTCAATTGGCCCATTGAATCCCACTTCTCACAAGTCTCTTGAGAACATGTCTCATCAACGGTATCTAACTCAAACAGATTCTTCAAAATCTCTAATACTTTTTCTTCCATGTTATTTCAAATTAATATGATAATACTCTTTTATGTCTAAATCTGCATTCTTTAAATTAAGAACGTATGACCGTTTGCCATCTGCTTCTTCTGCAACACATGGGAATCCACAACGGTCATAGAAATCTTTTACCTGAGCATTCTTGGCGGTAGGCAGATAGTCTGCTTTTACAGCCTCAACACCACTCTCTTTTAGCATCGTGAGAATCTTCTTTATAAAGGCAATCTCGATACCCTTACCCAAAATACGGCAACTCAGCAGGAAGGTGTCAATCATATCTCCATTCACCATAATACAACCAGTAATACCATTATCACCAAACTTATCTGCCACACTGATGCACCAGATCTTCCAACCATTCTGCATAAATGTGCGGACATCTGCATCAGTATAGCGTTTGGTGGTCAGATTAAACTGATTAGTCTTCTGTGTCATCTGGGCAATACGAGGAATATTGAACTCATTGGCTGCCTCAATAGTTATCTGAATATCCAGACTCTCTAAGAAGGCGTCAAAGTCCACAAAACTCCTTTGTGCCTGAGCGCGTTGTGCATTCGCCTTATACTGTTCAGTTTTCTTCTTATCCTCGCTAGTTACAGAATACACCCGGAAATACTTCTCTACTATTTCCTTAAAGAATACCGGCAGTTCGTAAGGCTGTGCAGGGAACTCAGGTACTTCTACCATAGGCAGAACCTGTTTGATCAGTTCCCGTTCAGTAGGATTGTCATCCACAAACACAAAGCTATCCAAACCAATATTCAGTTCATCTGCCAGTTCTTTGATGTTAGTTGCCTTATCCGTCCAGTTGATGCGCCAAGTGGCAAAGTTGTCTTTCTTCAGCACCATAAACGGGTTCTTTTCCCAAGCCTCCATTACATCAGCCTCGTTATTCTTGCTGCAAACAGTGAGGATTACACCACTCTTGCTCAACTCCAACAATGCCTCTTGCCAATAATGGAAAGCTTTACCAGGATAGTCACCACCGAGTTTGATGCCGTCAATTCCGTCTTCTCCCAGCACTCCACCCCAAAGGGTGTTGTCCAGATCCAAAACAAGACATTTCTTTCGTTTCAGGGCAATCTGTTCCAGCTTATGGTAGAACCATTCCATAAACGGTTTGGTTATCTTCGGATTCATGCCCATCTGGGAGATGAACCAGAATTTCCAGTCAAACACCTCCCCTGTCGGATATTGCCGTGTGAACTCACGTAAGTCCAGCAGCTTCACATTGCTGTGCTCAGCCTCTGCCTGTACCAATGCTGTATTATATTCAGCAACAGCGGCTATCAAGTCATTGCCGGAAGTGAAAGGCACAGAATAGGCATTCTCGTCCATAGTCAATGCTATGAACGGCTTGGCCCTGTCCACCTGTGCCAACACAAAAGCAAGCTTCTGGGCATATCCTCTGATTTCGGAGCAGAGTATCTCCTGGTCATATTTCACTGGCAGTTGGTAGAACCAAACATAGCCGTCTACGTCGGTTGGGACGTAAGAGATGTCATCGTAACCGCTAAACGCATAGTCTTTCGGGAAGAAACGTTCCACGGTATTGTTTCGGAAAACGAACATTCAGTATTAATTTGTTTGTTTGTTTAAGTACTAGGGTTAGTCAATTATCTTTGCGGGCTCTTCCACCAGTTCAATCAAGCCCACTGCTTTGTTGAAAAAGAATGCCACACGAGAGCCGCAGAAAGCGACAGCGTCTGCCGGTTTGCTTACCATCACATAGCGTTGCTTGCGAAGTTGACGGGCTGCGTCTTCTATATTAGACACAATCCAACAAGTGTGATAAGGAGTTACGCCATTCTTTTCCAGGATCTTGTTTACTGGAGATTTCTCGTCCTGAGGAGCCAACAATTCTACTGTTGGAGAACCATCCTTGGTCAGCCAGCAGATATTCACGTTTTGAATAGGGTCATAGATGGTTGCAGAACGGTGGTAACCGCCTTGTTCGTAAACACTGGCGGTAGCGTCTATGTCATTAACTGCTACACCTATGTGATGGAACTTAAAAAAAGGCAACATAACTATTCTACTAAATCAGCACTAAAACGGGTCCCCTTCTCCACATTTGAATTGAAGGTCTTTCCAAGCATATCTTTTAAATGCTTAGGGTGCATACCATAACCAGGTCTTACGGAAGCGACATTATCATTTGTCACTTTTTCCCCTTTCTTGACATCTTTTACTACATAGAGTGAGCGCATAAACACCCTGCTTTTTTCTTGTTTAGCACTCATTTGGTATTCAGATGTCCCTAATATTTTCTCAACAGACCTGATATTATCAACCATCATTTTATACTCAGCCGGCTCCATTGAGAATGCAGCATCTGGACCTCCTAAACTTCGTTCAAGAATAAAGTGCTTCTCAACTATTCTAGCTCCTAAAGACACTGCAGAGGTGGCGACCAAACTTCCCATAGTGTGGTCAGACAATCCAAAAAGGCAATCATAATCCTTACCCATTTGAATCATTTGACGCAAGTTAACATCCTCGAAAACAGCCGGATATTCAGATGTACATTTCATCAGTACCAGCTTGTCATTTCCAGCTTTTAAGCAAGTTTCAACGGCTAAGTCTATATCTTTCTTAGTAGCAACTCCCGTAGGAATAAAGAACGGTTTTCCTGTCCTTGCAATGTAATCTATAAGCTGCACGTCAGTTATTTCAAATGAAGGAATCTTATATGCCCCAACGCCCAACCTTTCCAAGAAATCAACTGCCGGTATATCATTCACAGATGATAAAAACTCTACTCCTTTTGCTTCAACGGATTCTTTAATATCCTTAAACCATTCCCAGGGAGTATAAGCTTCTTGGTAAAGGGAATACAAAGTTCTGTTATCCCAAAGAGTTCCGCCTTTAATGACAAAATCATCTTTATCGCAATCTACGGTTATTTTATCTGGCGAAAAAGTTTGCATCTTTATGCAGTCCACACCTGATGCAATCATCGCATCAATGGTCTTCAATGCCAAATCATGATTCTGAAGATGGTTACAAGAAAGTTCTCCGATGCAAAATACAGGAGACTGTTCTGAAATTACGTGTTTACCAAATACTATATTCTTTTTCATACTCTTAAAAAGCGTCTGAGTCGCCCATAACAAGGCGCCAATTATTAATGTTCAATATTGAATCAATGTCCTGCAACGAGTCGTCCAGCACCTTGAAACCCAAGAATGTATCAAACCCCGTTTGTTTGAAACCAATAGTATCAATTGCATTTCTAAACTTACTGTCACCTTGCCATACGGACAGGACGTCCATTTGTTTTGCTCTTCCAATCCTTTCAAACTCATTAAGAAGAACATCATAAAAGCAATCGCTAGCCAACTTATAATCAATTAGATGAAAATAGCTGGTGCCATTATTAGAATAGACCTTAGTCACAAAATAGCCAATATGCTGTTTATCTTTATTTAGGGCATATACCTCATAGAGTTTTTGCGGATGAAGGATATATCTTTCTAACCAATAACGTGCATCTGATAACAATTTCACTCCACTTTCTGCATCTTCCATCTGAGATATATTATATAAAGATATGAAATCCACACCGTCAATCTTATCAGAAGAAACACCTATTGACTGAAAAGGTGTCGTATCTCTCAAGTCATACTCAAACGATTTAAAGATATCTACCTGTTTCCACTTCTCTATCTTTAGTTGTATATTCCTGTAATTGACATTCGGAAATCCATATATCAATTGTATTCCATGCTCTTTTGAGTATTCGTATAGTTTTTGAGTTATCTGGAAGATAAACACCTTGTTTCTATAATCAGGATCCACAAAGGCATGAACACTCAAGGCGGCTTTAATAAGTTGGCCATTAACGTACGTGTCTCTAGGTATAATGGCATAATGGCCTATTATCTGGCCTTCGTATTCAGCTACAAATGCTATTGATTCTCCCCCAATTAGCCTGTTAAGCCAAACCCAAAACTGTTCATCTCTTACATAAGGGAGATACTTTGTAAACATCGCATTGATGCCAACTGCATCATTGCTTTTATATTTCCTGATTATCACACTACTCATATCAAACTTGTAATGAATAATAATTGATTCTATTTGTATTATTAGTTAATGAAAAACCGCAGGCGGTAAACATCTTATTGGAGGAAATGTTATCTTCTTTTACCTCCGACACAAATGTGCGTATTCCGTTCATGCATTTCTCATATTCTATCGCAGCTTTTAACATTGATTTGCCAAGTCCTTTACCTCTATGCTCCTTAGCTATCGAAATATCAATCTCTGCTTCACCACTTTCTGAAATATCAAAACGAACTTGACCAATTGGCAATTCGTTCTCATAACATACAAGCAAGTGTGAACTTTGAGAAGCAACTTTATTCTTAAACCATCCTATATGGCTATCCCATGGTATGGGTTCCATATGGAATGCCATCTGTCGAACTGTAGGATCGTTTGCCCATTCGAAATATAATTCAGCATCATCCAGTTTTGCTTCACGTACCGTAACATCTGAACCAAATAAAGCCTTAAAATTTGATACGGTGTCAGGCTTTTCAAAACTCATTAAACTGCAGTGGTCGATAGCATCTTTAAAACGCTCTCGAAGAGAATAAGCAGAAATGCTTTTTAAGTCACCTATATAAGTAAGCCCTAATTTCTGGTTGCTTCCTACATTCTTGCAAATGTCCATCTGATTATCCACATAGTACCCGTATACAACATTACATCCAGAGAAGATTGCCTCCCATAATACTGAACTGGCGGGTAGAAATGCGACTTTAGCTCGTTGCATCAAGGACGCCATCTCTGAAGCCGGTACTGATCTATGAATATCTATATTGGAATGCCTACCCGAAATCTCTTTAAGCTCTTCTATATACTTGAATGCATCCCCGACGATAACGTCTACATGATATTGCCTTATTTCTGTTTCAAGAAAACGTAATGTCTTACACGTTAAATTATGAATGTCTAGGCCTCCATAACAAACTAAAAGACTGTCGCGATTCTTTTTAGTTAATTTCTCAAGAAATGGTTTTCGAAGGAGGGCATAATTCAACCCCAAACATAATTGAGTGTAGGGTTCAATAGAGTAATCTTCTTTCTTTGCGCCATAAGCATGATTAATGACAACATCTGAATAATAATGCCTATCGTGCATGTCATCTATACATACCAGTTTACAACCCTTGTCCTTTATTTGTTTCTGGTACTCTTCTGTATAGAAATAATTATCAAGAACTACGATTTCTGACCCAGTTAATGAAGCCAGGAAGTCCTCTAACTTTGTTGAATCAGATAGGGGCACATAAGGGCATACCTTCTGTAACTCCCCTATCTGATAAGGAGTTGGATCTGCTGTGTAAAATACACAGTCAAAATCTTCTTTTAGCATATCGGCTAATGCCAATGTCCGGATAAAATGACCAAATCCTACCTGAGCATTGGCATCAGCGCGAAAACAGATTCGTTTCTTCAATTGCGATTAATTCAAGCGTTTGAAACCCGTTTGGCAAACAGGGCCTTCAAGAGCCTTCATCACATCCTTGCCATCCTCAAAGTCACGAATTTCAGCAAAGATAGGATCAAGAGCATCGAAATAGGCATCCAGTATTTCAGGTGTATGCGCAATACAAGTATAAAGATTATTGCTTGCCAAGAAACCTTTCTTCAACATCTCCTGCGTAACATAAGTCTTGTAAGCCAGAGCATTAGGAGAGTCAAAGGTGTAACCTGCAAGTGCAGGAATACCCCACTGGTTTATCTTCAAGCCATACTTGTCTGCTAGAGCCTGCCAACGAACTTTGTTCTGCTTGCCTTTTTCAGTAATCACTTCCCATGATTTTACTCTCTCCATTTCATCGAGTGCTGCAAGAGCTGCAGTAGGGCCAATACGGTCGGTCCAGAAAGTAGAGCTAATCCAGGAACCCTGGGCTGCATCCATGATTTCCTTCTTACCAAGAACGGCTGCAATTACATAACCATTACCCATAGTCTTGGAGTAGATGGTCATATCAGGATAAACGCCGTACTTTTTATGTAAGCCACCAAAGGTCTCACGGAAACCAGAAGTACATTCGTCAAAAATAAGAACTACACCATATTCATTGCAGAGATTGCGGATGTGCTCCAAATAACCTTCAGCAGGACCAAAGTTACGGCATACCTCCATCTTAACTGCAGCAAGATCGGGAGTATTACGAATGATATTCTCAATCTCCTCAAAGTCATTGTAATGGAACGGGATAGTAGTGCCACGGAGTCCTTTGGGAACACCAGCAGTAGGGATGCCCGGAAGAAGATGACCCGCAAGGGCGTCATTCTCACCAAGGTTCACTGACACATACCAGTCATGCCATCCATGGTAACCGCAAATAGCCACTTTGTCTTTTCCTGTGAAAGCGCGTGCAATTCGCACACACATAGAATTGGCTTCACCGCCACCGCGAGTATAGCGAACACCACCTGCCCATGTATTAAATTTAAGTAAGCGCTCTGCGAGATATACTTCTTCCGGACAATTGAGAGTAGAGAAATTGCTGTCGCGAATCACCTTCATAACAGCCTCGTCTACAGCATCATTAGCATAACCAAGCGTATTAGTTCCTACACCCATTGATGCACAATCATAATAGTGATTGCCATCTAGATCCCATACTTCACAGCCTTTAGCCTTACTATAATAAGCAGGCCAGTTTTCCGGCAGCATCTGTTCGGGACGTTTTGAAAGGAGGGATGTACCTCCAGGAATCATTGTTTTTGCTTTTTTGTAAAGCTCTTGACCTTTTCCCATAATATAAAACATTAATACATTATTTCTTTACGTATATTCCGTCATTTGCTATTGACTTGGCATAGCCCTCATTGTTTGAGAACTTACTATTGATAGCATAAATCTCTTTATGCTCAATAAGATAATCTATATAAGTTTTCCAATCCTTTTCAATGCCCAGATTCTCTATAAGAGCTTTTATGACCTCAAAATCCTCCGGTTCGTCAATAGTAATGCGATAATCGTTTGCGTCAAACTTTCCAGCAGGATTCGGGAAATTGTAGGTTTTATAGATAGTGCCTCCATCTGCTGAACCGTTTTTCCAGATATAAGGTGTTACATGCTCACGTTCTGATTTGAGAGTCGCTTCATTATATGCTTTCTCCAGTGCAGAAAACTTCATCACTTCTGTATCAAGTCCATCAGGGAAACTTGCAGCCTGTGTTCGTACATAATCGTATTCTGGATGTTCAAGGGCAAAGGTAACAACCGCATCAATTACATTAGGATCAATCAGAGGGCAATCAGAGGTTAGGCGGATTACATAATCCGGCTTCTCAGGTGCAGCAGTACCATAAAAGCGTGACAACACATCGTCTACAGAACCTTTATGGTATTCCACCCCAACTTTATTGGCCACTTCAACGATGTAAGAAGCGCCTTCTTCATCGGTTGTTGCAATCTTTAACTTGTTAATTGTCTTTGCCTGAAGAATTCTTCTTAAGTGAATCTCCAAAAGTGTTTGTCCATTGACAACTTTCAAAATCTTTGCAGGAAGACGGGTTGAACCATAACGAGCCTGCGTTATTGCTAAAACTTTCATATCAATTCCAATTTGAGGGGTTTAATAATTCTTGTTCTTTAACTTCAATTTCAATATCAATAGGTGTATCCTTTACAGAATTTAGATTCATCTGAAGTTGCTCTACATTATCCACACCTATAAGGACTCCGTCAATATAAGGATTCTGGAGGTTATAGTTCAACGCAATTTCAGATATGCTTAATCCACTCTTCTTGGAAAACTCATCCAACTGAAGCAAATACTTCTTCATAGGTTGGAGTTTTTCTGGCAAAGCATTTCTATCCTTGAAGAAGAGCCCTTGCAAGAATGTACTTCTCACGTGAATCTCGACACCTTTCTCGTGAAGTTCTTTCATATACGGCAGGAACTTCTTATCAAAGATATTGAAAGGCACCTGAATCAAGTCAAAAGGAGAGCCATTCTTGATAATGAACTCTAACTCTTCAGGAGTGTATAGCGAGAACCCTATCTTCTGAACTTTACCGGATTCCTTTAAAGCCACAAACTCACCCCAGACTGCCGGATTGTTTTTATAAACCTCGAAGTGATGAAGGAGATAACCATAGAGTTGGTCAACCTTCAAACTCTTCAAAGAACTGTTGAACATTTCACCTATAGGCGTTTCTCCTTTGGGGTATTTAGAAACAATTTTGAAGTTTTCATTGGACGTGATACATTCCCCGAGGATTTCTTCCGAATTACCATAAGCACTAGAAGTATCCAAAGTAGCAATGCCACCCTTTGCAGCTTCTGCAAGAATACCCTTTACGGCATCTTCGCTGGGGCGCCCAGCGGAATTCACACCATATTGGAGTCCAAATTGAACTGTACCAAGAACAAGTTTACTCATACGGATTTACCTTTCCAAATAAAAAATCATCAACATATACCCCATGACTAAGATATTGGGATTTTTTTATGCCCTCCTGCTCGTAACCATTCTTTTGGAAAGCTCTGAACGAGGCAATGTTTGGTGCATATAAGCCACCCCATAATTTGTGGAGTTTGAGTTCTTTGAAAGCGAAATCAGAGGCCAAGCCTATCGCTTCTGTTGCAAGCCCCTTTCCCCAATAATCCTTTTCTCCTATTAGGAAACCGATATCAGCATATTTATGATAATGATTAATACTACCTATTTTAATATTTCCAATATGTTTCCCTGTTTTCTTAACAAAAATACCGAACTGATAATTATTATCATTAGATACGGAGCGGATAAAGGCTTTAGTACTTTCAATCGTGTGCGTATAAAAGCGGCTCTCTAGATATTGATTTACCTCCGGGTCGTTCATCCAACGAACATAATCCTCTGAAGCATCATCTTCTGTGAGACGTCGTAGAAAGATTCTTTCTCCTTGCAGAATGGATGTATCCATAATTCAAGATTATTTCAAGTATTCTTTAACTTTTGTGATAATCCAATCCTGTTCCTCACCAGTCAACGTCGGGAACATTGGCAAAGCAAGGCACTTGCTGTAGTAATCCTCAGCTACCGGCATATCACCAACCTTCCAACCGAACTGACGGTAGTAAGGCATCAGATGAGCGGGAATATAGAGAACCTGGGAGTACACATTGTTAGCTCTCAGATGGTCATACAAACCCTTACGCTTATCAGCAGGAACCTGAATGATGTAGAGGTGGAATGCGTGAACAAGGCCTTCTGCTCGGAAAGGAGTCTTTACAATAGTTCCCTTAAAAGCCTCATCGTACTTCTTGGCAATCTCATTTCTACGCTCTATGCTCCAATCCAGGCGCTTCAACTGGCTAATGCCAAGTGCTGCCTGCATCTCGGTGATACGGTAGTTGTAACCCAACTCCTGCATCTCATAATACCAACCTCCATCGTTCTTTTCCAAACGAGCGGGATCTTTAGTAATACCATGAGTACGGTAAAGAGCCACCTTTTCGTAAAGGTCTTTATTGTTAGTGGTTACAGCACCACCTTCACCTGTTGCAATATGCTTCACAGGATGGAAAGAGAATACTGTAAGATCTGCATACTTGCAATTACCTATCATCTGTTTCTCACCCTTGCTGTCAATGAAGCTACCACCAGGGGCATGACAAGCATCCACCACAATGGCAAAGCCATACTCGTCAGCCAGCTTGCGCAGACGCTCCTCATCAATAGGATAACCAGCAAAGTCGACTGGTACAACAGCCTTGAAGGTGCCCTTGGGTGATGCCTTCAGGATCTGTTCCAACTTGTCCAAGTCTATCAAGAAGGTCTTGGGATCAATGTCACAGAACACTACCTCAGCACCTTGATAGCGAAAGCCGTTTGCGCTTGCAACAAAGGTAATTGGCGTTGTAATAATCTTATCACCGGGCTTAATATCAAGCGCCATTGCGCAAAGGTGCAAAGCGGCAGTACCATTGCTAACAACACATGCATACTTAACACCTAGGTAGTTGGCAAAACCCTTCTCAAACTGCCCAATCAGCGGGCCTTGGGTCATATAGTCTGACTTCAAGGCTGAGATCACAGCCTGAACATCATCATCGTTGATGTGCTGATGGCCGTAAGGAATAATATGGTCAATCATAATTGAATGTTATTTTACAACGAAGTTCGGATCTACGAAATGCTTAATCTTCTCACGCATCGTCTCCGGGGTCTCCCAGTCCGTGTTGTTATCAGAGCTGTAGTGGAAACCATCAGGGACAGGAACTGCATTGTGATGCTTGATGAACTCCTCGCGAGTATGCATGAATGATACTGAAGGAAGGATCACATAATACTTGCCAAGATCAATGGTATCCAAGGCATCAGTTACTGTAATCATCTCTTCGTGAAGTTTTTCTCCAGGACGGATACCGACCTCGACCTGTTTAAGGTTTGGAGCAATGGCAGTTGCAACATCGCAAATTCTATATGAAGGAATCTTCGGGATGAAAATCTCACCACCAAGATGATGACCAATTGCATACATCACCATGGCAACGCCAGCTTCAAGAGAAATATTGAAACGTGTCATACGCATATCGGTGATAGGCAGTTCCTTTGCTCCTTCATCGCGCAAGCGAGTGAAGAAAGGAATCACAGAACCACGGCTACCCATCACGTTTCCATAACGTACAACGGAGAAGCGAATATCTTTAGAACCCTTGATGTTGTTGGCAGCGGTGAAGAGTTTATCACTGGTCAGTTTCGTTGCACCATACAAGTTAATTGGAGCACATGCTTTATCAGTACTTAAAGCAACAACATCATGTACACGGCATGCAAGAGCGGCCTTAATCACATTCTGAGCACCATGTACGTTGGTCTTGATGCATTCCTCAGGGTTGTACTCTGCAGTATCAACCTGCTTGATGGCAGCGGCATGAATAATCACATCAACTCCTTCACAAGCACGAGTCAAACGCTCAAGGTCACGTACATCACCAATGAAATAGCGCAACATTGGATACTTTGCTGCCGGATACTTAAGCTTAAGTTCGTACTGTTTTAATTCATCACGTGAATAAATAATAATTTTCTTTACATTGGGGTAATCTCGGAGAATGACCTCCACAAACTTTTTACCGAACGATCCTGTGCCGCCAGTAATTAATACTACTTTACCGTTAAGCATAACTAATTAATTTATTCGTTAAAATTATTGTTTCCGTAAAATTCTATCAAAAGGACAGACTCATTAGGCTTATTGAACCTTTTTTTATGAGAGCCACCTAATGAGTGTCTGCCCCCTTATATCTGGGTAGTCAAAGTGTGCGGAAGCTCTGATCTACCCTTGAAGCGGCTCCGCCTGCGCGTAAGAGCGGAAGCCGCAAAATGTTAACTTGTTAACTGTTAACTCAGACTATTTGACAATTCCTTTCTCCAGATACTCGGCAAGGTTGGTGCGGACCTTAGCGGCAGCACCTTCAGCGGCAACCTTAGCAATGTCATGCTCAACCATCAGTTTGACAAGTTGTTCGAAGCTGGTCTTGGCAGGGTTCCAACCGAGTTTAGCTTTGGCCTTGGTAGGGTCTCCCCACAAATTCACAACGTCCGTTGGTCTATAGAAATCTTCGCTGACGCGGACGACGGTCTTGCCAACCAACTGTTCGGGACCCTTGACAACAATACCCTTCTCATCAATACCCTTGCCTTCGAACTTGAGTTCAATGCCGGCATGACGGAAAGCGAGGTCGGTAAACTCACGGACAGAGTGCTGAACGCCTGTTGCAATGACAAAGTCTTCGGGTTCCTTGTTCTGGAGAATCAGCCACATGCACTCTACATAGTCCTTGGCGTAACCCCAGTCGCGCAAGGAGTCGAGGTTACCCAGGTACAAGCAGTCCTGGAGGCCCTGGCTGATGCGAGCAGCAGCAAGGGTAATCTTGCGGGTCACGAAGGTTTCTCCACGTCTTTCACTCTCGTGATTAAACAGAATACCGGAGCAGCAGAACATATTGTACGCCTCACGGTATTCCTTCACAATCCAGAAACCGTAGAGCTTGGCCACAGCATAGGGGCTGTAGGGATGAAAGGGGGTGTTCTCGTTCTGAGGCACCTCTTCTACTTTGCCATAGAGCTCGCTGGTGCTGGCTTGGTAAACACGGCAGGTCTTCTCCAAGTGGCAGGCGCGGACGGCCTCCAGTACACGGAGGACACCAGTGGCATCTACATCAGCCGTGAACTCAGGCGAGTCAAAACTCACCTGCACGTGGCTCTGTGCGGCCAGGTTGTAGATCTCGTCGGGTTTCACCTTGTCCACCACCTTTACAATGGACATGGAGTCGCCCAGGTCTGCATAGTGGAGGTGGAAGTGGGGTTTGCCCTCGAGGTGGGCAATGCGCTCACGGAAATCCACACTGGATCTTCTTATTATTCCATGTACTTCGTATCCTTTTTCCAAGAGGAATTCAGAGAGGTATGAACCGTCTTGTCCGGTCACACCGGTTATTAATGCTTTCTTCATATGCTATTCAATATTTACTAATTCAAGCTTTGTCTGTACCACTCAAAGAGCTTGGCCACACCGTCTTCAATCTCTACCTTATGTGTCCAGCCAAGGCTGTGGAGTTTGCTAACATCAATGAGCTTCCTCATTGTTCCATCCGGCTTAGAGGCATCAAACTCAACCGTCCCTTCAAAGCCAACGGCCTTAACCACCAGCTCAGAGAGTTCGCGGATGGTGAGTTCCTTGCCGGTGCCCACATTGATGTGGCAGTTGCGGATCTCACCCAGGCTGGGGATGTAGCCGCCACGGCCGGCACTGTGGTTGCGGTCAATGGCACCATCGGTGCTGGCACCATAATGGACACTAGAGTATTTCTCAATGCCAATGATATCGCTGAAGTTCACGTTCAGCAGCACGTGCACGCTGGCATCGGCCATATCCTCGCTCCAAAGGAACTCACGGAGGGGTTTGCCAGTGCCCCAGAGGGTTACTTTGTTGTTTTCTATACCGTATTTGGCCAGCACTGTCAGGATGTCCTCTTTGCTGGCTGTGCCGGTCACGCCCTCAACGGGACGCTTATTCAGGTCAACGGCAATCTTGTCCCACGTGCCATCGTGAATGAGCTTGGCCAGATAGACCTTGCGCATCATGGCGGGCATCACATGGCTGTTCTCCAGGTGGAAGTTGTCGTTGGGGCCATAGAGGTTGGTGGGCATCACGGCAATATAGTTGGTGCCGTACTGCAAGTTATAGCTCTCGCACATCTTCAGGCCGGCTATCTTGGCAATGGCGTACTCCTCGTTGGTGTACTCCAGCGGGCTGGTGAGCAGGCAGTCCTCCTTCATGGGCTGCGGTGCATTCTTGGGATAGATGCAGGTGGAGCCCAGAAACAGGAGTTTCTTAACTCCGTGCGCGTAGGCCTCACTGATCACGTTGCACTGGATCTTCATGTTCATCATAATGAAGTCCGCACGGTAGAGCATATTGGCCATAATGCCACCCACAAAGGCAGCGGCCAGCACCACTGCATCGGGCTGCTCCTGGTCAAAGAACGCCTTGACCGCGTTCTGGTCCGTCAGGTCCAGCTCCTTATGGCTGCGGCCCACCAAGTTATTATATCCTCTTTGCTTGAGGTTATTCCATATGGCAGAACCCACAAGGCCATTGTGGCCTGCCACGTATATTTTACTTTGTTTGTTTAACATGATTCTTGAATAGATAGATTTTGTGTTATTTCATAAATGGAAGTCCAGATACCTTAGAACTGCCGCATTTAGTTAATTAATGTTTCTAAATCTATACTTTTGTTTTCTCGTCAAACATTAAGCTCGTTAACTAGTCTTGGATTTTACCTTTACACGTTTGGATGTGTTTTTTCGTCGATTCCCGTCATCGCCTCCGTCATCATCCCTGCAGCCCTTGTCTCAACCCTCTCTAATATTAACACTTGTTCACCTTCCAAGGATAAAGAATCTTAAAGCTCTTGTGTATTTGGATAAAAAGTACTACCTTTGTGTAGAAATGAGCGGAAAAGGCTCAATTTCCCGGATGTCTGATGAAAGGCAAATCGTGGTTGCTGTATTTCGGTGAGTATCAGGCCGTTATGCGGAAGTTCACATTAGCTAGGAAATCTTTATCTTGCCCAAAGGATACAATACTTGCATTCCTACGATATTCGAAATTCCAATAAAGATAATAATCGGGCTGATAATTTGTAAAGTAAATATAGCCGATTCAAAATCTCTTCCGCAGAATAAATGAATGAGTGGTTCAGCAAGGCAAATTGTCCCCATCATAATTGGATATGCTAATATGAGCACAAAACGGTACGCCTTTTGCGATAAAACTTTAAACTCATCCATCCTATCATTTTTAATTAGATTGGAAGTTCTGGGAAGAAGCACGGCTCCCAATGATGTAACAGCGTACAGAAGGATGTGAGATAGATTAGTTGCAGCAGTATAATAACCAACAGCTTGATCATTTTGAATAAAGCCAAGCATTACCTTATCTAAATTCAGATATATGCTTGTAACAAGATTAAATGCGAATATTGCTATTGCAGGTTTGAAATGACGCCCAATATTCAAGTCCCGCAGTCCAAATAATGACAAGTCTATATGTTTCCTTAGTCTTAAAAAATTAAAAATATTATTGCCTATTGTACCAAGGACTGTATAGATACCATACTGCAATAGATCATCCTGTGTCTTTACTGCATAAAATAGATATATTACCGCAATTATCTTAACAATTAGATTTCGTATTGTTATGTACTTAAATTCCTCAATACCATTATAGAACCAGGAACATCCTATTGTTGTAAGAGCTATTATAGCACTTAACACTAAGAAAAGTGGAATATTTGCCTGTACACGAGCCACAGTCAAGCAGATAATTGCAACTGCAAAATATCCAATAACATTCAACAATAAGTTAAGTAAAAGTATCTCAACAGTTGTTCTACTTAAATCAACTTGACTATCTCTCACACGAGCAATCTCTCTAATACCATAGAGAGGAATACCAATGCATGAAAATAAAGCAATGTAATTAATGATAGAAGTATAGAAATTTACCTGTCCTATGCCTTCAGACATAATTACACGCGAGGCATAAGGAAAAGTTATCAGAGGGAATAATAACCCACTGATAGTATTAATCAGATTAAATACGAAATTTACTTTTACAGATTTTGCCATCTTTAAAGAATCTTTTCAGCAAGCACATCTGCAATGCAACGATAAACTTGTCCGTCCCATAAGGGTTGACAGCATGGTACATCTTCTCGTAAGCTACACCATCGTCAAGGAGGATACAGACTTCGAGCATAATCTTATCGTAGTCAATCCCAACGAGGTGAACAGTACCAGATGCGAGAGCTTCAAGACGTTCAATGGTATCGCGCATCACAAGAACGGGTTTGCCAAGGCTTGGGACTTCTTTCTGAATGCCGCCTAAGTCAGTAAGAACGATGGTGACCTTTGACATAAGGTTAACGAACTCGAGACACTGAAGGAGCTCAACGAAGAAGAAGTTAGGACGGGTGAGGTCTTCGCCAAAGACTTCGTGGAATACAGAAGCCCCACAAGATTTATCTACCCCCCCCGAACAGCTTTATGCCATCGCTTCCATACCCGTACATATAAGTACAGCAAGAGAAACGTTTGTCGTAAACCAGCTCTCCGTAAATCATGCAATGGAGTATGGAAAGACGCAAGGAGATTTCTTGGTAGACCATAAATATACTTTTGAAGTGGGAAAAGCCTATAAAACCTTTAAGCTAATTGCCGATTTACCTAATTTCTTTATTCTTGCCGACAATATAGAATATAATACGGTCAAAAAATTACCATTATGGATTGTTGGATTGACATATTAGAAATTCTTTTTCATTCCACTTCCTCCCACGGATAAGGATTCTCCATCACGTTCTGAAACTCATCAACAGCTTCCTGCTGTTCGGCGGTCAGCAATGCAGCATTCCAAGAGGCAATGATGGAGTGAGCTTCATCTGCCAAAGGCTCATCGAAAACCTCTCCATAACAAGCAGTGAGCAGACAGAGCTTCAGCAAAGATGCGGGAAGAGTATCCAGAATATCCCAACAACGGTTCAGAACCTCCTGCACATGCTGCTGTTTCTCACCGTGGTCGACAAACGAGGCACTGTAACCCATTAAAAGAGCGAGACATACATTGGCTTGTTCCTCCACTGTAGTGCCCCAAGTGCCGGAATTATATAAAGTTGTAGTCAAACGATAAACTTCACCATTACGACGCGACAAGTCATCACTATAAATAGGACTCCCGTCCATACCCAAATACATCAGATCGTGCGCAGCACGCTGAAGGAGGAGTGCTTCTTCTAAAAGAGACATATTATTTCAGATTTATGATTTTAGATTCTAAAGAGGAAAAAAGATACTTCGCCACATCCTACATAGTGATCGTTATTTGATCACTTCTATAAGGTCCGGATGAATAGTGGTCATGGCAAGAGCAATGACACCTTGTATCTCTATAACCACACGGCGGTCACGTGCCCCCTTTACTTTCAGAAAAATACCCTCCTGACCTGCAAAGTCACCACCCGTAATACGGACTCTAGTTCCCTTCGACAGATTCAACTCTTCGGGCTGGAAATAAAGCAAATGGTCGTTATAGGTTCCGGCAACGGCGATGAAGCGCTGCATCTCATGGTCGGGAATAATTATCTTCTGACCACTGCGAGTATCGGTTATATATTGCAAATAAGTAATTTGAGACTTAACACGCTGTACGTCGGAAGGACGTGCATGGACAAAAACCAGATTACGGATGACGGGAACCAAAGTACGGACTTTCTTACCCTTACGGATACTTACCTTATATTGCATGGGGACAAAACAGCCGAGGTTCTCCTTCTCGAGAAGATGCACCGCATCAAGCTCTCTGCGGTATGTGGCACGCATGGCATGCCAAACTTCAACCTCGTTATCCGTTTCCATTTTCGTTGTTTTGTTCACAAAAGAGTGTTCCTCTGGGGCTTTGAACCCTCGGTATATACCTGGTATCCAATCATTTGCGAGCACCTTATGTAAAATACAGCAAGCATTGTGCCCTTCTTGCCAACAGTTTTTTTGCAGTTCGTCATTACCTTCTGGTAAGAGACTATAAACGAACGGATTACAAACAAAAAGCGTTTTTTAAACGTTCGTTTAATGGACGTCAAATTTCAGGAAATGAAATAGGGAATGAGTTAATAAAAGGGAATGGAAATTTTAAATATTAAATAAGATACTTAATATATTGAATTACTGTAGATTAAACTGAGATACGATGGGTTTTCCAAAATATTTTTATTAAACATTTTGAGGATATAAAAAACAGTCTTATCTTTGCGTCCATTAAACGAACGTTTAAAAAACACTTCCAAATCAAAGTCATTTCCATTTATATATCAACGCATTAACCCATCATAAAGATAAAACCCAGCTTTTTATCTCCATCCTTACTCCACAAAAACAAAAAACTTGATATACCTTTGCATTTATTTTACAAACTACAGTAATTTTAATTATTAACCCAAAAACATTAGAAAATGAAGGCAAAAGAGACACTCCAAAGTAAGGAAAAAAAACAAAAAGAGACACCCTTAAAACGGATGTAAAGCACGGCATATCAGCTCCTAAAGCAGGAGTAGGACGTCCCTCAAGCGGGGAGGTTATAGGAATACTGCCACAATATAGGAAAGAAGTCATTAAAGACATCATCCTATGGAAAAAATCAAGATACTTTATAGAAGAAAAGCCGACAAGCAACAAGGCATTGGCACAATGGGCATACTCACATTTCGACTTCAGAACGCCAGACTATAAAAGACTGTCAGAAAACACTATAATACAAGAGTTCGGTGAAGTGTGGCGGGAAATGAAGGTAGCAGGAGAAATATAGGGAATAAAACAAAAAAGGGCAGAAACCACGAAACTTATTGACAATAATTAAATATAAACAACTTAAGGAATAAACCACTTATCTTTGCCGCCACTTTGGTAAGGATGAAGCCACACCGCCTATAGATGCCGCTTTCTCAACGAATGCGGCATCTTTTTTATATATAAGCGTACCTCCTGCCAAACTAATACAATTATTAATTTTAAAGACAACAAGATGAGAAAGTCGACAAAGAACGCTTCACTTCACGAAGCACTGAGAAACCTATGGAAAATACGTATCATGCTGGAAAAGAACTACACGGAAACATGCGCCACATGGATGGCCCGACGGATAGAAAGCCTGATAGACCACATGCAATACGGACACGCACTCATAGCCTACCACAAGCAGGACGGGACATTCAGGCTGGCGAAAGCCACCTTACTGCCCTACAAGGCTGACTTCAGAAGAGATTATGACATCACAAGAGTGACAAGCACCATAGCCTTCTGGGATGTGGAACTGCAAGCATGGAAAACTTTCCAGCTGGAGAACTTCCTCGAATGGAGCCCCATATGCTAACCATTAACCATTAATCACTAATCATTAAACACTAAAAACAATGGCCATGATGTACGGGGGAATGCTATACTTCCCCCTCAAAGTAAATCTATTCGAAGAGATAGCAGTGGAACTGGTGGAAGCCAGGTTCGGACTGAAAGGAACGGCGGCGGTAATGAAACTGCTGTGCAAGATACACAAGGAAAACGGATATTACCTGAAATGGAACACGGAGCAATGCACACTGTTCACAAACAAGGCGGGAAAGGACATCAACGAGCAGGAGATGCAGGGAATCGTGGACATTCTGGTGGAGAAAGCTTTTTTCGACCCCAAAACCTATAAGGAGCAAGGGGTACTGACCTCTACCGAGATACAGAAGGTATGGCTGGAAGCCACCAAACGAAGAAAAAGGGACCTCACCACCCTGCCCTATCTGCTGGTAGAGACGGAGGAAGATAAACCGGACAAGGACAAGACTTGTACGCAAAAACGGGAAAATTGCACGCAGGATGCGGACATTTTCCCCGAAAATGCATGCAATTCCAAACAAAGCAAAGAAAACAAAGCAAAAGAAAGTAAAGCACTTCCCCCTCTTACTCCCCCGGGGGAAAGCGGAGGAGCGCAGGGGAATCCTGAGCTGGACATTCCCGGATATGCCTACAACAGGAATACGCACAACCTGGAATGCCTCATGCTGAATCTGGAAAAGCTCTACATCACCGACCGGGAGGAAATCAGGAAGATTCTGAAGTTATCGGACTACGGCAGGCTGGGAAACTACGTCTGGAAAATATTCAATGGGACGAACTGGAGCAAGGTGAACAGCAAGGGAGGGTACATCATCTCGGTACTGGCAAGAGAGAAGCGGAGTACGGGAAGCTGATTCCACAGGGCACAAGCTATCAATAACATGTCATGCAGGAAATCAATAACGTGTGATACAAAAAACAAATATCGTGCCGGCAGGAAATTAATTCCTTGCCGACACGATATGAATTTCTTCTTCGTCCTTAAAACTGTACCTTATAATTATGCCGGTATTCAGTGCAAAACCTCTGCAATTCAATAAAAAATGGCTGGAACACAGCAAACAGTTCCTCATCGTGCTCTTCAAGGTAACGAATAGCCTTGTCTACGGATATATCAATATGATGATATTCCACCATGATGTTCAAAGACTCTCTTATTCCGTTCAGAGTGGCGTATTTCCGCAAACGGTCGGTCAGGATAAAATGCCAGATGAAACGTTTGAACCGTACCGGAAGATAGCGGTAATTGATGAGGAGGGAAAGATAGAAAGTCCGGGTATACCTCCTCAAGGAAACCCCGGAGAACGACTCGAAACGGGAAGCCAGCAAATAATCGAAATAAATATCCAGCAATACCCCCGAATACCGTCCGAATTCTGGTTGAAGCCTATGCACCACCTCGCAGACAGCCGGATGACGGTCGGTATAGTCGTCAATAGCGCGGTGAAGCTGAATACCCTTGGCTATATCCGGCGGATAATTCTTATAGGAGCTTCCCTTTACGGCATCGCCTACAAAATTGCCCAACTGTACTTTTCTGTTCGAACCGGAAAGGAATATATGTGCCAGATAGTTCATGACAAAAGATTTACCAGCTCCTTGCAAAGACGCTCCTTCACCTCCTCCATCGGCACCTCGTGTCCCAGCTCTTTCTGCAAAGAAGTGACACCCTTGTCTATGAATCCGCAGGGATTGATATAGCTGAAATAACGTAAATCGGTATTCACATTCAGTGCCAATCCATGCATGGTGACAAAATGGCTGCTGCGCACGCCGATGGCACAAATCTTACGGGCACGGGGAGTATCGCCCTCCAGCCATACGCCCGTTGCCTTCTCCAGACGTCCGGCCGCGATGCCAAACGAAGCACAAACACGGATTACCGCCTCTTCCAGCAGATGCACATATTCCTTCAACCCCAAAGAAAAGTCCTCGAGGTTCAGAATAGGATAGCAGACCAACTGTCCCGGACCATGATACGTAATGTCTCCGCCACGGTCAATATGATAGAGCGTAGCCCCTATCCTGCGCAGTTGTTCTTCTCCCAGCAGCATATTCCTTTCTTTTCCGCTACGCCCCAATGTATAGACATGGGGATGCTCGCAGAGCACAATATGATTGACATAGCACTCTCCTGCCTGCTTGGCATGTACAAGTGCGTCAAACCATTCCGTCTGCCGGCTCCATGCTCCGGCATAAGGAATCATGTTCCAATCTGATATTTCCAGTTTCATGCAAGCAAATATAGTACTTTTTTGAATTCTAAAAAGAACATTTCATTTTAAAAACAGAATGTCTTCCGTTACTTTTTCCCGGAAAAGAATTACCTTTGTGCGAACTCTAAACGACAAAGCGTATGGAATTTCCTCAAGTCGACCTGCCAGTAGACATGATTGCATGGACTGAAGTAACGGAAGACATTCTAAACATATACAAACAGTCGTGCCGCCTGAAAGCATGCATCTTTGCACTTTGTATAGAAGGTTCCATCACGGTATCCATCAATCTGATGGATACGGAAATCAAGCAAGGGGATTTCATTACCCTGCTTCCCGGAACTATCATACAGTTTTACGAACAAAAGGAAAAAGTGTGCCTGGGATTCGTGGGGTTTTCTTCCCATTGCCTCAATGGAGTCAACCTTATCCAGTCTACATTAAGCTCCTTCTCCAACATACTGGAGTATCCGGTACTGGCTATCAACCCTACCGTCGCCTCCTATTTCAAGGACTATTTTGCCTTATGGGCACGCATCACGACCGGTCCCTATCCTCCTGACACCAAAATGGCACAGAGCACTCTGAGCATGCTCCTCAGCGGCATAGACAGAATGTATTGCCACCGTCCGCAGATGCAAAAAGGGAACAAGAGCCGGAAAGAGGAAATATGCCGCGAACTGGTGCAGCTCGTCATCGAAAACTATACCCGCGAACGCCGCGCGCAATTCTATGCCGACAAACTGGGCATCTCCCTGCAACACCTCAGCACCACCGTGAGGCAAGTGACCGGCAGAAATGTATTGGACATCATCGCCCACGTCGTCATCGTAGACGTGAAAGCCAAGCTGAAATCAACCAACATGACCATTCAGGAGATTGCCTATTCCTTGAACTTCCCCAGTGCTTCTTTCTTTGGAAAATACTTCAAGAGGCACATGGGCATGAGTCCGCTGGAGTATAGGAACAGCTGAGAATACAGCCGTCAGAACCTGGAACTCAGACGAAGGCTGCTCAAAGCCACGGATACACAGGAAAGAGCCATGGCAGCACCTGCCAGCGCAGGACTCAGCAGGATGTCATAGACGGGATAGAGTACTCCGGCCGCGACAAAGATACCCACTGTATTATAGATGAAAGCCCAGAACAGATTCCGGTACATGAGGCTCACAGTCTGGCGAGACAACCGGAAAACTTTGGGCAACAGCAGCAGGTCTGAAGTCCTGAGAGTAATCATGGCGGTGTCCATCAACGTATCGGTCCCCTTTCCCATGGCAATGCTTACATCAGCACAACTCAAGGCTCGCGCATCGTTCACGCCGTCACCTACCATGGCGACCGTTTTACCCTGAAGCTGCAGCTTATGGATGAAATCCTCTTTGTCGTCGGGCATGGCATCGGCCACAAAACGCATGATACCCAAACTGCCGGCCACGGAAGAAGCAGTACGCTCACCGTCTCCCGTAAGCATACATATCTCGATGTCCTGGGTACGCAGTTCCCGGATAGCTTCCATAGAAGTCACCCGCAACTGGTCCTTGATGGCAATAACGGCAAGTAAATCGTTCTCACGCCCAAAGTAGACAATACTGTTTCCGTCCGATTCATATTGTGTCAGCATATCGGCCAAGATATCCGACAAATTGGCTTGATAATCTTTCAGCAGTTTATGGCTTCCTACCCAATATTCCGCACCTTGATAGGCCACTCTGACACCTTTTCCGGTAATGTTTTCAAAACCGTCCAGGTGGGCAGGGATAACCTGCTCCTCCCCTTCCAGGGCCGTAACGATTGCTTCTGCCAGAGGATGGCCCGAAGTAGACTCGGCAGCAAGCAGTACATCTTTATAATGCTCCTCCTGCCCTTGCGCCCACAGCCAGCCTATTACCGTAGGATGTCCTTCTGTCAAGGTCCCGGTCTTGTCGAATACCACCACATCCACATTGCGCATCTGCTCTAAAGCGGAAGTGTCCCTGATTAGGATATGATTGCGGGCAGCTTTATTGAGGCCCGCCGCCAAAGCTACTGGAGTGGCCAGCCCTACCACACACGGACAAGCCACCACCAATACGGACAAAGCGGCAAACAGACCGTGTGACACTACATCTATGCCTCCGAAGAACACCCATATAAAAAAGGTCAGCAGGGAAATGATGAGAATGACCGGGACAAAAAGCTCGGCAACACGGTCGTCAATGCGTTGCTTCTCCGGCAGTACGCGGGCTGCGTTATGCTGCCAGCCTCCCAACCGGCGGATAGCCGCCGACACAGTTCTCCGGGCACGTTCCTCCATAAACTCGCCAGTCAGGGAAAAAGCGATGATGACGGCGGCAACCCCATAATAGACATGCGGTTCCAGCCCGATGCCCAGCCAATAATCCGGGAAGAAAGTGTTGAACACACTGAACAGAAAAGCCACAGAGGTGGTAAGCGCCACCAGACGGTCTATATTGTTGCGGCCCGACCGGGTTCCCTTCCAGGCACCGGCATAAAAAGGAGCGCCGAAAAACAGCAGTACCGGAATTGCCAGTACCATCTGTATTTCACGGGTATAGGGTACATGCACAAAGACTGTAGAAAACAGTATCAGTACGATGGCAAAAAGCCATGCACCGACGACGCGCAATCCCGTGCTGTGCATATCCGGCACGGGATGTGTCTTAGTAATTATATTGCTCATTCGATTTATTTTTTAGATGGTTGTTGTTCCGCTTTAATAAAGCAACAACTGGAATGAGCAGTTTGTTCAATTACTTCTTATCGTCCTGCTTGGTTTCCTTGACAAACTCCGCTTCATAATGGAACTTTTGGAAACCTTCTTTCAACTTTTCCACATTGGTCTTGTCGGCATCATACGTGATGGTTACCGTCTTTGTCTTCAGGTCTGTGTGGAAGTCCTTCAGTCCCTTCTCAAAACGGATGTTATTGTTTATCTTCCTTACACAGTTCTCACACTTCATCTGTGCTACCTTGAACACGGCTGTACGGATGTCTTTCGCCATTGCGGCAGATGCACAGAAGAGTACAACTGCCAAAGTCATTAAAAATCTTCTTGTTTTCATTGTTTCGCTATTGATTTAATAAATAATATTATATTCTCGGCAAGTTAAAACGGACACCTACATAGGCTTTTGCTCCATGCATGGGTCCCCAAACCATCGTAGCATCAAAGTTGCTTCCCCAGGGATTGGAAGCATCGATGATGGGGTTTTTCTGCTTGAAGTTTGTCAGGTTCTCGCCACCGACGTATATAGACCAGCGACGGAAATAGCGCGTCACCTGGGCACTCAACTGCTCGAAGCCGCCATAGCGCCTTTCCCACGACCAGTTGCCGTCTGTCAGTTCGTATGGAGCCGGCATGCGCCCGCCACCGTTCAGTTGCAAAGTCACATCAAACTGCCACAATCCCAAAGGTGTCTGATAAGAAGCCGTCAGCAAACCTTTATATTTGCTGGTAAGGGGTTTCTCCATCAGCTCTCCGTTGTAATTCGTCTTGGCATCCGTCCAACGGTAAGCCGCGGTAAAGGTGAAACCCGGGAAGAACGGATAGCTTGCCTCCACCTGCACTACCTGCGAATAGGAACGGCCGTGAAGGTTGTAAAACAGAACGGCATGCGGGTCCGTATCCATGTCTACCACCACCTGCTTGCTGAAATCCGTGTAATAGTATTCCGCATTCAGGTTCAAGGTTTTGCCGAACAAGGGAATATAGGCGGAAGTGCTTGCGCCATAGTTCCAGGCCTCATCCTGGTCAAGACGTTTGGCGATGTCTATCCGGCGGCTGCTTGCCAGCAGGTAGTTATTCTCGGCCAGCACATGGTTCGTGCGGTATCCCTTTCCTGCCGAAAGACGGAAATGTACATACTCGTTGGGATTGTACTTCACATGGAAACGCGGAGTGACGAAATAGCCGTACTCACTGCTATGGTCGCCGCGGATACCACCCATCAGCACCAGTTTATCGTCCCAGTTGTAGGTGTACTGCACGTAGGCGCCGGGGACGGCTTCTTTGGTGAATTTCTTCGTCAAAGGCTGTGCGGCGTCATTGTCCAGGCGATAGTGCTGGTCGTAGGAGTCATAGTTGAAGCTCAGTCCGGCAGAAAGGCTTTGACGCTTGGTCAGTTCCGTCTCGAACAGCAAGGAGGCATAAGCGTTGTGCTGGTCCACATCGTAGATTTTCCGTCCGTACAAGGCATCCTGCTTGTGCAGGGAGCCGGAAAGGATCAATGCCAGGTTGGTGTTCTTCTCCTTATTGAATATATAGGCGTTCTTGGTGAAGGCTTCGTAGCGGTCGGTACCTATACTTATCTTATAAGGGTCTGCCAGGGACGTTTTGCCATGGCTGACTTGCCCGCTGTTGCGGTCTTCTGTAAGCACTTTGATGCCTGCCTGGAAGACGTAGCGGTCGCCCATGTATGCCCAGCGGTTCCAGAGGTTGTACTGCTCCACACGGGGGATGTCGGCAAAGCCGTCGTCGTTGCTGTCGTGAGCTTTGGTCTCATTCTCGTAATGCGCCAGCAAAGAGGTGCTCCAACGTTTGGAGAGTTTCACCGTGGCATCGGTATTGGCTTCATAACGGTTGGTGCTGCTGGCAAAGAGGTTGGCGGAAAACCAATCGGCTTCGGGCAACTGGGGTTTCTTGAATTCCACATTGATTTGTCCCGTGATGGCCTCATAGCCGTTCTTCACGGATGAACTGCCCTTGCTCACCTGAATACTCTGCATCCATGGCCCGGGTACATAACCCAGTCCGTAGGGGGCGGCAGAGCCGCGGTAGTTGGGGATATTCTCCGTCATCATTTGCACATACGTACCGGACAAGCCGAGAAGCTTGATTTGCTTGGCACCGGTGGCGGCGTCAGAGTAAGTGACGTCCACCGAAGGATTGGTCACAAAACTCTCTCCCAGGTTACAGCAGGCGGCACGACTCAACTCGGCGCTACTTATCATATCTTCATTCATCACACTGTTGCGCAGCTTCATGGTGCCCAACTTACGGCTGACCACATTCACCTCGCTCAGTTCCACCCCTTCGCGCAAGACAATGTCGAGCGTCTCATTGCGGTTACTGACGTGTATCGTATCGTTCTCAAAACCGATAAAGCTGACTACAAGCATATGCTTGTCATTGGGTTTGGACAAGGAGAAAGTACCGTCCGCCGAAGTGGTGGTACCTTGGGTGGTTCCCTGCCAGAAGAGGTTGGCACCCGCAATCGGGTCGCCCAAATTATCCTTTACCGTTCCCTTTACCTGCGCCTGCAAGGCGGTGAAAGAGAACAGAAGAATGGCTATCAAACTATATTTCATTTCTGTTTTATACTTAAAGAAGTGATTAAAAAACAAACAGTTCCCTCCGGGCAATCCAGGTCATTGCCCCGTATAAAACAACACTAAATGAGAAGCGTGGAATAGAGCGCCAGATAATGACGCGAGCCGACGACATATGGCGGTGCTCCTGAAACAACTCTCGGAGTACAAGCCACCTGCGGCAAGGAGTGATCAAACAGCGGCAGTTGCTCGCAAAACAGTATAAGGAATGGCACAAACGAAACAGACTCGTGTGCATGCTTCACGAAATCCACCTTGTAGTAGACGGCTGTACAGCCGGTATCCTTGCATGTTTTTTGTGAACCACGATGTGCATGATGGCATTTGGAACAGCCGGAGGTGCAGCAACTTTGTGTCGTCTCGCATACGGCACAGCAATACTGAACTACAGAAATCCCCACTCCGCTTATAATGATAAGGGAGGAAAAGAGTACAGCCAGTATGTAACGGAGTTCCTTCATAAGCGCTGCAAAGATAGAAAGTTTTAACCGTTTGCCGGAATTAATTTTTCCTTTTTTATGTGTGCAGTTCGTTAATAAGTTCTATATTTGTCGATAAAGTTTTTTGATTGATATGTTGATTTATAAACGAAATTCAATATGAAAAAGCAAACTGTCAGCCTACTTGTCCTTCTGCTTGCGGCAAGCGGCTTTTTCTTTTCCTGCGGTAACACCGTGAACAAAAACGCATACGCGTTGGAGTTCGACAGTATACAAGTAAACGAAACCGTACATCTCTTCGGAGACACAGCCAAGCCGGCCTGCAACCTCATCCTCAACTTTGCCTACGCCAGCCAGTCATCCGACGTAAGGCTGAAAGACAGTCTGAACACCTTCTTCCTCTCTGCCTGCTTCGGCGACAAGTACATGGCGATGACACCCGAAGAAGCTGTCAAGAAATATACGGAGAAATATGTCGGCGACTACCGCAATGACCTGGAGCCGATGTACAAGAAAGACGAGGAGGACAAGCAGGACGAGCAGAGCATAGGAGCCTGGTATTCCTATTATAAAGGAATCGAAAGCCATGTGCAGTTGTGCAATACCTTGATGCTGACCTACCGTATAGATTACAACGAATATACCGGCGGCGCACACGGCATCTATATGTCCACCTTCCTCAACCTCGACCTAAAGACCCTAAGCCCCATCCGCCTGGACGACCTCTTTGAAGGCGACTATAAGGAAGCGCTGACCGACTTGCTTTGGAAACAGCTGATGGCAGACAACAACGTCAGCACCCGCCAAGAGCTGGAGGACATGGGTTACGCCACCACCGGCGATCTGGAGCCCATCGAGAATTTCTATCTGGACCCAACGGGAATCACCTTCTATTATAATGTATATGAAATTGCCCCATACGTAATGGGAGCAACCAAAATCACGTTGTCTTATGAGGACATAGCCCATCTGATGAACGGTGAATTCATCACATTGAGCAGTGCTATAAAGGCAGACGGTGAATAGGAACTGTAATCAATTGTCTATCAACATAAAATTCACAATGGATTTAATACTCAAATATTTCCCGGACCTGACGGAAGAACAGAAACGGCAGTTTGCCGCACTCTACGACCTCTATCTGGACTGGAACTCTAAGATTAATGTCATTTCACGCAAAGATATAGAGAACTTGTACGAACACCATGTGCTGCACTCTCTGGGCATAGCCAAGGTAATCAGGTTCAGACCGGGGACACAAATTATGGACCTCGGCACGGGAGGAGGCTTTCCGGGAATCCCGCTTGCCATCCTTTTCCCCGAAGTACAATTCCATCTGGTGGACAGCATCGGAAAGAAAGTACGCGTAGCCTCCGAAATAGCCAACAGCATCGGGCTGAAAAACGTCACCTTCCGCCATGCCCGCGCAGAAGAGGAAAAAGGGAAGTTCGACTTTGTGGTGAGCCGTGCCGTGATGCCACTGACAGACCTACTGAAGATTATCCGCAAGAACATCTCCTCCAAACAGCAGAATGCATTGCCCAACGGACTGATTTGCCTCAAGGGGGGCGAATTGGGAAACGAAACCATGCCCGTCAAGAACAAGACCACGTTGTGGGACTTGAAGGAGTTCTTTGAAGAGGAGTTCTTCGAGACAAAGAAAGTAGTATATGTAGGGGGATAAATCTAAATACATAATATGAAAATAAAGAGATTCGAATTTAATATGTTCCCGGAGAACTGTTATGTGCTTTGGGACGAAACCAATGAAGCGGTCGTCATTGACCCGGGCTGTTTTTATGAGGAAGAAAAGCAGACCTTGAAAAACTTCATCATCAAGAATGGGCTGAATGTGAAACATCTGCTGAATACCCATCTGCATCTGGACCATATCTTCGGCAATCCTTTCATGCTGAAAGAGTTCGGTCTGAAGGCCGAAGCCAACCAGGCCGATGAGTTCTGGATTGACGAAGCGCCGAAACAAAGCCGCATGTTCGGCTTCCAACTGCAGGAAGCCCCCGTGCCCCTGGGCACTTATCTGCACGATGGAGACATCATCACCTTCGGCAATACAGAACTGGAAGCCATCCATGTGCCGGGACACTCGCCAGGCAGCCTGGTGTACTATTGCGCGGCAGACCACTGCATGTTCTCGGGGGATGTGCTGTTTCAAGGCAGCATCGGCCGTGCCGACCTTACCGGCGGCAACTTCGACGAACTGATAGAGCATATTTGCAGCCGTCTGTTCATCCTGCCCAACGACACGATTGTCTATCCCGGACACGGAGCACCGACTACCATAGGAATAGAGAAAGCGGAGAATCCGTTCTTCCGGTAAATATACAGCAAACTTTTAAATCATTACAGCCATGAAAAACGACCTATTGGCCTACCGCCACATCGGCATCAGCGAAAAAGACGAGGAGAAGATGCTCCAAAAAATAGGAGTGAAAAGCCTGGACGAGCTGATTGATAAAACCATTCCTGCCAACATCCGCCTGAAAGAACCGCTGGCTCTGCCCAAGACAATGACAGAGTATGAATTCGGACAGCACATTGCAGGGCTGGCTGCCAAAAACAAACTCTACACAACCTATATCGGTATGGGATGGTACAACACCATCACTCCTGCCGTTATCCAACGGAACGTATTCGAGAACCCCGTTTGGTACACTTCCTATACCCCCTATCAGACCGAAGTCTCACAAGGACGCCTGGAAGCCTTGATGAACTTCCAGACTGCCGTATGCGACCTCACCGGCATGCCCCTTGCCAACTGCTCCCTGCTGGACGAAGCGACTGCCGCAGCCGAAGCCGTGACGATGATGTATGCCCTGCGTCCGCGCGACATGCAGAAATCGGGCGCCAACGTGGTATTTGTTGACGAAGCCGTCTTCCCGCAGACGCTGGCAGTAATGACTACCCGTGCCATTCCGCAAGGTATCGAGCTACGTATAGGAAAATACCATGAAATGGAATTCACACCGGACATCTTCGCCTGCGTACTGCAATATCCCAACGCCGCCGGCAACGTGGAAGATTATCGCGCCTTCGTGGAAAAAGCCCATGCAGCCAACTGCAAAGTGGCCGTTGCCGCCGACATTCTGAGCCTTGCCCTGCTCACCCCTCCGGGAGAATGGGGGGCCGACATCGTCTTCGGAACCACACAACGGCTCGGTATACCGATGTTCTACGGCGGACCGTCGGCAGCCTACTTTGCCACCCGCGACGAGTACAAGCGCAATATGCCGGGACGCATCATTGGCTGGTCGAAAGACAAATACGGCAAGCTGTGCTACCGCATGGCGCTGCAAACCCGCGAGCAACATATCAAGCGTGAAAAGGCGACTTCCAACATCTGTACCGCGCAGGCACTGCTGGCTACAATGGCAGGCTTCTATGCCGTATATCACGGTCCGGAAGGCATCCGCACCATTGCGGAACGCATCCACAGCATTGCCGTATTCCTGGAAAAGAGCATCAACAGACTGGGATACAAGCAGGTCAATGCACAATATTTCGACACGCTCCGCTTTGCACTGCCCGACACCATTTCGGCACAGCAGATACGTACCATCGCTCTAAGCAAGGAAGTGAACCTGCGTTATTTCAAGAACGGGGACGTAGGCATGAGCATTGACGAAACTACGGACATAGCCGCCGTCAATGTACTGCTCTCCATCTTTGCCATTGCCGCCGGAAGGGATTGGGAAAAGGCAAGCGACGTATCCATGGCAAGCAGCATCAGCGCGGAGATGAAACGCCAAAGCACCTATCTGACACACGAAGTATTCAACAAATACCATACGGAAACGGAGATGATGCGCTACATCAAGCGTCTCGACCGCAAGGACATCTCACTGGCACACTCCATGATTTCCCTCGGCTCGTGCACCATGAAGCTGAACGCTGCCGCAGAGATGCTGCCGCTCAGCCGTCCGGAATTCATGAACATGCATCCCCTGGTGCCCGAAGACCAGGCCGAAGGTTACCGCGAACTGATAAGCAACCTCAGTGAAGAACTGAAGATAATTACCGGCTTTGCCGGCGTCAGCCTGCAACCCAACTCCGGTGCGGCAGGCGAATATGCAGGACTCCGCGTCATCCGCGCCTATCTGGAAAGTATAGGACAAGGGCACCGCAATAAAATACTGATACCTGCATCCGCACACGGCACCAACCCGGCATCCGCCATCCAGGCAGGCTTTACCACCGTGACCTGCGCCTGCGACGCACAAGGCAACGTGGATATGGCCGACCTGCGCGCCAAAGCGGAAGAAAACAAGGCAGACCTCGCCGCCCTGATGATCACCTACCCTTCCACACACGGTATCTTTGAAACGGAAATTGTGGAAATCTGCCACATTATACACGCCTGCGGTGCGCAAGTATATATGGACGGCGCCAATATGAATGCCCAAGTAGGCTTGACGAATCCCGGCTTTATCGGTGCGGATGTCTGCCATTTGAATCTGCACAAAACGTTCGCCTCTCCTCACGGTGGCGGCGGACCGGGCGTAGGTCCCATCTGCGTGGCAGAGCATCTGGTTCCGTTCCTTCCGGGACATAAATTGTTCGGCAATGCCGCCAACCAGGTGTCCGGAGCTCCCTTCGGCAGTGCAGGTATCCTCCCCATTACTTATGGCTATATCCGCATGATGGGAACAGAAGGGCTGACACGGGCCACAAAGATAGCCATCCTCAGTGCCAACTACCTGGCAGCCTGTCTCAAGGATACGTACGGCATTGTTTATCGGGGTGCTACCGGCTTCGTGGGACACGAAATGATACTGGAGTGCCGCAAGGTGCACGAAGAGACGGGCATCAGCGAAAACGACATCGCCAAGCGTCTGATGGACTACGGCTATCATGCCCCTACCCTCTCCTTCCCGGTACACGGCACGCTGATGATTGAACCGACGGAAAGCGAAAGCCTTGCCGAACTGGACAACTTTGTCCACGTGATGCTGACCATTTGGGACGAGATTCAAGAGGTAAAGAACGGCGAAGCCGACAAGACGGACAACGTGCTGGTGAATGCCCCACATCCCGAATACGAAGTGGTAGCCGACACGTGGGAGCACAGCTATACCCGCCAAAAGGCAGCCTACCCGATAGAAAGCGTGCGCGAAAACAAGTTCTGGGTGAACGTGGCACGTGTAGACAACACGTTGGGAGACCGTAAACTGTTGCCCACATGCTATGGATGCTTCGACTGATGAAAAGAAAGCGTAACGGACTATTTTATAGTAAAAAAGAAGAAACCATCAATTCCATCTCCCATGGCATCGGCATTGCCATGGGAGTAATTGTAAGTACACTATTCCTGATAAAATGCTACCAGGCGCAGAATCTTTGGGCAGCATGCGGCGTATGGCTCTATCTGTTCGGCATGGGAGGCTCCTATCTTGCCTCCACACTCTACCACTCCCTGAAACATCATAATCCGTGGAAACGACGCTTGCGGCATTGGGACCATGCAGCCATCTATTGGCACATTGCAGGCAGTTATTCCCCCATCATACTCATTGCATTGAGAGAGGACGGCGGTTGGGGCTGGGGACTTTTCGGCTTCGTCTGGCTATGCGCCATCATCGGTACTGTTGTCAGCTTCCGCAAGATGGAGGAGCACAGTTACGTGGAAACAGTATGCTACATCCTGATGGGGCTGTCCGTACTGGTAGTATTCAAGCAGCTTTTCGCCCTCTCCCCCACAGCCTGCTACTGGATTATTGCCGAGGGGGTATGCTACATCACGGGAGCCGCCTTCTACTCCTTGCGCAAAGCACGGTACATGCATTCGGTTTTCCATTTCTTTGTATTGGGCGGTTCAGCCTGCCACATGGTGGCTGTATGGGACATACTGGTGAAGATGCTGTAAGCAAACGGCAAGCGCACAACCGCTAAAAGAAGTTAATAAGTATCTCTTTCCCTTGCTTTTCTCCATAACTTACCCTACGTTTGCAGTGTTGTACATCAGTGCAACACTAATAAAATTATGATAACGATAGAGAATACGAGCTACGGTTACAAGTCCAATCCACTTATTTTCAACAACATATCTTTGGAAATAGGAAACGGTATATATGGACTTCTGGGAGAAAACGGCGTAGGCAAAACGACGCTGATGCATCTCATCTGCGGACTACTCTTCCCCAAAAACGGAAAGTGCAGCATAGACGGAAGAAACACGGCAGAGAGACAGTCCGAAGGGTTGGCCCGTTACTTCTTCCTGCCCGAAGAGTTGCAGATGCCTACCGAAAGCATCGCCAGCTTCGCTGCACGCCATTCCGTATTCTATCCACATTTCAATCAGGAAGAATTCAAGCTGAACCTGGAAGAGCTGAAAATCAACCGGAAACAAAAACTCTCTTCCGTCTCCTACGGACAACAGAAGAAGGCAATGCTGGCATACGCCTTTGCCCTGCATACTCCATACATCCTGCTCGACGAACCGACAAACGGGCTGGACATCACCTCCCGCCAAGCCTTGAAACGTATCATCAGCCGCAGCATGGACGATGAAAGCACGCTGCTCATCTCCACCCATCAGGCGCACGACTTCGAGAATCTGCTGGACCATCTCGTCATCCTTGGCAAAGGCGAAATATTACTGAACCGTTCGCTGGACGAAATCAGTAACCGGCTTCTCTTTGCCCGTACGGACATCCTGCCGGCAGAAAGCATCTACAGCGAACAAGACTTGTCGGGCCATTTCTCCATTCTCCCCAACGAGGACGGAGAAGAGAACACACCGGACATCGAACTGCTGTATAAAGCGGTGTTGCAACAACCGGAAAAGATACAGAGCATGTTTCAATGAAAATCCATCATACAAACAGAACTATGAACGCAACTTTTAATCTGAAACGCTTCCTGCTACTGGAACAATATAAAAGGAATGAGACCGGCAGGCACCTGCTTTGGTCGGCAGCCGTCGTATCGTTCATCTGCATCCTGTGCATCCTCCACGACATAAACCGCGGTGGAAGTTACTACGGCAAACATACCTCTGCCACCGAATTCTCCCGCTACGTACTATGGTTTATCCTCATGGCCCCCTGCCTGCTGGAAACAAATTTCAGCAAACACAGCTCCACTCTCGATATACTGCTGCCGGCATCGGCATTCGAGAAGTTCCTGCATATCTGGATAAAATACCTGCTGCTGCTTCCCCTATTCTGCAGTCTGCTGATAGCCTGCCTCAAAGGTCTGCTGTCCTTAAGCGGCAGCGAGTTCCTGCAGTATTTTGCAACGCACATCACGATGTTCCGGATACACAACACCCAGATACTGACCTATGTAATCCTGCATGCTTCCGCCTTCATCGGATACTTCGCCTTCAGCCGGCAAGTCCTGCTGAAAAGTTTCACCATCTTTGTAGGCTCCATTGCCGTCTGCATAGGAATTGTAACTTTTGTGGCCTCCCTCATGCCCGAAGCCAGAGCGGACGGATACTGGATGGATAACATTGCCACATGGCCCCACACCAACTATCCGCTGTCGGCCGGTGCACAAGCCATCGTGACTTTCTGCAATTATGCGGCTCCTATCAGTGTGCTGCTCGGTTCATGGGCATCGAGCTACTTCCTGCTCAAAGAAAAACAACTGTAGCCTATGGACTTCAAGACCAACAAGCCGATATACCAGCAGATTGTAGACTTCTGTTTCAGCAAGATTCTCACCCGCGAATGGCGGGCGGAAGAGCGGGTGGTATCCGTGAGGGAGCTCTCCACACAACTGGCAGTGAACTCGCGCACCGTGTTGAAGGCCTATGAATACCTCCAGACGGAGGACATCATCTACCCGGAACGGGGAATGGGGTTCTACCTCTCCAAAGATGCGGTGAAGAAAGTGATGCGAATACAGAAGAAAGAGTTTTTTGAAAACCAGCTTGCCGACATGTTCCGCAGCATGGAGCTGCTCAGCATCAGTATAGAAGAAATAACAGAACGATATAACAAACTTAAAAAAGACGGTTCATGAAGAGATACGCAAAGACTGCATTATGGATTACCTTCGGACTCCTCTTCGGACTTACGATTGTCAAAGTTTCGACACTGATGTACGAGATTTATTCCTTCATGCATTCCTGACTTTCATCGGACAGACGAGGAAAGTATAAACAACTGACATACAAGCCTCAACATCTTTCCTTAACGGAAGGAGTGGCTTTTGCATCCCTATCCAACAGTAACAGACTAATACAAACGATTATGAAAACCAAACTTTTTTTACTATTGCTTGCCCTCTCCGTACTCCGTACGCAGGCACAGAGCCTCTCCATCAAAGGACGCGTCACGGACACTTCGCAAGAGGCAATTATAGCCGCCAATGTGTCATTATGGACCATAGACTCTACTTTGGTGACCGGAGTAACCTCGGATGCACAAGGCAAGTTCACCCTCCATAAAATCAAGGCAGGCGATTACCGCCTTTCCATCTCCTTCATCGGCCTCCAAAGTGAAAACATACTGCTGAAACTGAATAAAAGCCTCGACCTGGGCGATGTACAGTTGCAGGAAGATGCCGTAAGCCTCGGTGAAGTGACGGTATCCGCCAGCAATGTGCTGCAGCGGGTAGACCGGCAAATTATCCTGCCTTCCGAAAGCCAGCTGAAACGCTCGTTCGGTGCCTACGACCTGCTGAACAATCTCGGCATTGCCCGTCTGCAAGTGGACAATCTGAGCAACAGCATGAGCGTCAGCGGTGGTGGGTCCGTACAAACCCGTATCAACGGCATTAAAGTGACAGACAAGGAGATAGCGGCCGTCAGAGCCAAAGACGTACTGCGTGTGGAGTTCATCGAAGACCCCGGCAAGCAGTACGGAGACGACGAGCTGGGCGCCGTAGTCAACATTATCCTGCGCCGCCGCGAAACGGGCGGTGTTGTGAACTTCCAACTCTCCGATTCGCCCCACACCCTATGGGGAGAGAATTTCCTGAGCGCGAAGTTCAATTACAAGAACTCCGAATGGGGCATCGACTACTTCAACAAGAACGGCAAGTATCACAGCCGCCTCGAATCCCATGAAACCTTCTATCTGGGCGACCGTACCATCGACCGCATCAAGGAAGGCATCGAAGACGAGTCTCCCTCCCTGAGCTTCATCAACAACCTGAATCTGACGTACAATCTGACGAAAGCGGACAAATATGTATTCAATGCCATTTTCCGTAACAACCTCAGCAATGCCCCCTACCAGAATGAGCTGAACAAGATGTGGGCAGTGGGCAGCACGGAGTCCATCTATTCGTACGTCAACAACCACACATCCAGCTACTCTCCGGCGCTCGACCTTTACTTCCAGCATACCCTGCCCCATCAGCAGAGCATCCAGGTGAATGTAACGGGAACGCTCATCCATACCAAGAACAACCGGAAATACAAGGAGTACAAGGACGAGAACGCACCGCTGGCAGACATCCAGACATTAGTGGACGGTGACAAGCGCTCCGTCATCGGCGAAGCCATCTATGAAAAGAACTTCAAGGAGGTGAAGCTGAGCGACGGTGCCCGCCACTATCAGATGCGGACAGAGAATGAGTATAAAGGTTCCAACCCTACCACTTCGAAGATGGACCAGTCGCAGACATCCGCTTTCTTCGAGGTGCAGGGCAAGGTAAAGGACTTCAGCTATGCGGGCAGCGTAGGCATGACGCGCGCCTGGTTCAAGGAGAGTGAGGAAGACCATGCCTACTATACCTTCACGCCCACCGTGCGGTTGAGCTATAATCTGAAGAAGGCGGGATTCCTGCGCTACCGGTTCAACATCAGTCCTGCCATACCGTCACTCGGTTCGCTGACGGATGTGGAGCAGGCGATGGATACGATACAGATAGTCCGCGGCAACCCGTTGCTGAAAACGTATCAACAGTTCACGAACTCCTTGTCTTACAGCTATTCGAAGAAGCAGTTCAATGCCAATCTGAGCGTGCGCCACCAGTATTATGACAATCCCATCATGGAAAGCATCTTCGTGGAGGACGGCAAACTGATACTGAAGGATGAAAACCAGCGGTCGTTCCAAAGCCTGAATACGGAACTGATGGCCGGCATAAATGGCGCTACACTGTTCGGACTGAAAGATTTCCTGACGCTTTATGCTTCGGGAGGATATACGCGCAGTTGGTCGGAAGGCCTGAACTATAGCCATATGTACGATGAATTCTATTACAGCGTGATGGCGCAAGTGCAATATAAAGGCCTCTCGCTGCTCGGGCAGTTCCGGAAAGTGCAGAACAATTTCTTCGGCGAAACCATTAAAAAGAACGAAAACCAGACGGCATTCATGGCAATGTACACCCGGCAGAACCTTCAGGCGGGAATCGGTATTATGTTTCCCTTCACCAATAATTATAAAGTGGGAAAAGAAAGAATCAGCAAAGTGGCTCCTTTCCGTTCCGAGACATTCGTCAGGGAGACGGGACAGATGGTCGTGCTGCGCGTGGGTTATACATTCGAGTTCGGACGCAAGCACAAGGCAGGCAACAAGGGGCTGAACAACAGTGATACGGACAGCGGCATCATCAATATGCAGCGATAACCCATTTCCTCTGTGAAGAGGAAGCCCAACGGAGAGTGGCGGAATTATACGTTATTTTGCTTCATGTATGATTAATTACCTGACCGCCACCTCTCCTGCGGGTATCTCTGTTTAGCGGATGATGGTCACCGTACCTTCCTTCACCTTTTTCTCCTTCACCGGAGCATCGGCGGGAGCATATCCCAGGGCTGCGCAGCCATATACCTTATGGCTCTCGGGTACACCCAGCTTTGTCAAGAAAGCGCGGACATCGGGGTCGTCGCAGGTCTGCCCCAACTGGTTAATCCAGCAGGAACCGATGCCGAGGGACTTGGCTGCAAGGAAAATGTTCTCCAAGGCGCAAGCGCAATCCATAGCAGCCCACCATTGGGTAGGCTCGTTGGAGACAATGACCAGCGTGGGGGCATGATAGTAGCAGCAATAAGTCTGGCTATGTCCACGTTCCCGTGTATGAGGGTCGTCACTCTTGGCAAAGGCGCCTTTGATTTTATCATTCAACTCTTTCAGTACTTCCTTATTCTGAATGGCAGTGAAGTGCCACGTCTCCAAATGCATACCGTTGGGGGCATAAGTAGCCGCCTCAAGGATAAGATTCAAATCTTCTGCGGAAACCTGCTGTTCCATATAGGCACGGACGCTACGGCGTGCCTTGATAGTTTGTAATGTCTCGTTCATTTGTTTAATTGAGAATTGATAGTTGATTATTGATAATGCAAATCGGTGCGTATTCAGTAGGGCTGTTTCATCGTTTCACCAGTCCAATCTTCACATTCAGCTTGAAGTACCAGACGCCGTTCTCGCGCTCCAAGAAGCCGTATTTATCTTTCTCTACGGCACCTTTCTCCAAACGCGTGTTCTGATAAAGGAAGTCTGCAAAGACCTGCGGACGGGATTTGTGGTAGCAGAGTATCTGCCCGTTGCCGTCCGTCAGGAAGATGCCTTCGACGGCAGAGTCCGTACCGTTATAAATTTTGGCAGGGCGCATGCCGAGGGCAAGCGCCAGCAAGAACTGCTTCATCTTGAACTCGTAGAAGCGGTGCTTGTTTATCAACTCGTCCTTTATCTTCAGCGGATTCATCTCCTTGATGCGCTCCGTCAATTCGCTGATGCGGGTGATGCCGTCCAAGTGCATCAAGCGCACCATCTCGGCAAGCATGCGGGGGAAGTGGAGGTCTATCATCAGCAGGTTGCAGCGGAACACGCGGTCGGCAACGTCGGCATACTTCAGCACGCCGCCCAGTCGCTCAATCATCATCATGCGTTCTGCTACTTCCATAGAAGATTCCGGCAGGGCATTCACCTTGTTCACCGTGGGCACGGCAAACTTGACACCGCTTTGCTCCAGCTTCAGATTCGCCGTGCGCCCTCCGTCCAGCAACGGATTCATCGGGGTAAGGCGACAACGGACATTGAAGCCCGTTAGCGGAGCTTCGGGATGCCAGAAAGCTACGGAGAAATCGGTACGGTCCTCCGTCTTTGCTTCCAGGTCGAAGATATTGACAGCATCCAGGAAAGCTTCCAAGCCTTCAGTCACTTCCACTTCCTCGCCCGAAACGTTCTTCAACAGATGCAGAACCAACTCTGCCGCATCACCAAAGTCTTCGCGGGGGAAACGCAGTTCCTCCTTCTCGCCCGGAACAAACGAACCGTCCTTCCCGGTAGTTCCGCTGACAATGCGCACTTCCTGCGCTTCGATATAGTAACGGCGCGTACCGTCATGCTCTTCCCTCTGTATCAAGGCAACGGGCCAGCGCAGGGTTTCGTCTTTTTCAGCTTTCGGTGTGCCCGGTGACACGGCTCCATCCGCCAGCAGGCGAAAGAAGGTGTAGAGCTCGCCCAGTTCTCTTTTTGTTGCACTAAATGCCATAAACTTTCTTTTGTTTAAAGGGGGGGAGTCAGCCTTTCATAAGAAGTGGTACCGTTTCCGCAAAGAAAACAGTCTGTTCCTCATAGGAAAACAACTTGTTCCGTTAAAGGAAACGAACAACTTCCCTATTAAAAGGGGCTCTTATCCCATTTGTTGTATTATTCAAACCTCAATGTTTCTACTTTCTCCAACCGTGCCCGCAACTTCGGCATCATGGACTGACGGATGCGGAGCGTCATACGGCAGTCCATATCATACGACTGTTCCAGAATTTCCGGCTCCTCCTCCTTCACCACCCGCATCACATCGTTCATGAAAGGATATTCGAAAAGGAAGGTAACCGTCTCATCCACGGTCTTTTCAATAACGGTGGCGGCAGCAATGGCTTCGGCAGCGGCGGCTTTATAGGCTACAATCAGTCCGCTCGTACCCAATTTGATGCCTCCGAAATAACGCACTACGATAATCAATATATCCGTCAATTCGTTGGAATTGATTTGTCCCAGAATCGGCTTGCCTGCCGTACCCGATGGCTCGCCGTTGTCGTTGGCACGGAAGTCCTTCCGCTCATGGCCCAGCATGTAGGCGTAGCACACGTGGCGGGCGTCGTAATATTTCTTCTGGTAAGTTTCCAGATGCGCCTTCACCTCCTCTACTGTACGCACCGGCAGGGCAATAGCAATGAACTTGCTGCGCTTTTCAGTGTAAATGCCCTCGGAAGGGGCAACGATGGTTTTATACGTATCTTCGCTCATGCTGCAAAGATAATGCAAACTGAAGAGAGAACTTTCATGCTTGCATGAAAAAAGAAATGAAATTTTGTATATACCTTTGTAATTGTACAACTTGTCATCCGAAGCATGACGAAATTATAAAAGACCGCATTTATGAAAAAGATAGTGATTGCCCTTGATTCCTTTAAAGGATGTCTCACCTCGGCAGAAGCCGGAGAAGCTGCCGCCCAAGGGGTACATGCCGCATGTCCCGAATGCCGGACCATCGTGCTCCCCGTGGCCGACGGTGGAGAAGGCATGCTCGACGTCCTGCTTGCCGCCAGTAACGGAAAACGTATCACCGTCCGTGCCCACGACCCGTTGATGCAACCGTGCGATGCCAGTTACGGTATCTCCGGAGACGGCAATACCGCATTCGTAGAAATGGCTGCCATCAGCGGACTGCCACTGGTTCCTGCCGACAAAAGGAATCCGATGAAAACCACCACCTTCGGAACGGGCGAACTGATACGCGATGCCCTGGAACGGGGATGCCTCCGTTTCGTCATCGGACTTGGAGGGAGCGCCACGAACGATGCCGGTCTGGGAATGCTGCAAGCATTGGGATTCCGTTTCTTCGATAAAGAAGGACACGAAGTGGGAAGCATGGAAAAAGGCATCGCCCTATGCGGTGCCCTTCTATCGGCAATCAGCTCCATTGACAGCTCTTCCGCCCATCCCGCACTGAAAAAGACATGTTTCACGGCGGCGTGTGATGTACGCAATCCTTTCTTCGGTCCCAATGGAGCAGCCCACATATTCGCTCCCCAAAAAGGAGCAGACGCAGATATGGTGAAGGAACTGGATGTTGCTATGCAGCATCTTTCGGACGTCATATTCCGCACTACCGGCAAAGACGTATCCTTGCATCCCGGTGCCGGTGCGGCAGGCGGTATGGGGGGCGGTCTCCACGCATTTCTGGATGCACAGTTGAAACCCGGCATAGAGCTTCTTTTGGAAACTCTGGACTTTGCAGAAAAGATTAAGGATGCCGACCTCCTCATCACCGGAGAAGGGAAATCGGACCGGCAGACTCTTATGGGGAAAGTACCTTCGGGCATCTTGCAGGAAGCAAGAAGGCAACATATTCCCGTCATCCTGCTGGCAGGAGCGATAGAGGATGCCGGGATACTGAATGCAGCCGGATTCCGGGGCGTATTCTCCATTACCCCCTCTCCCATCTCTTTGGAGCAGGCCATGCAACCCGAGTTTGCTCAAGAAAATATCCAAAGGACAGTGGAGCAAATTTGCCGGATTTTCTTTTAACTCCCTCTAACTCCTTTAACATACCGATAGCACCAGATACCGACCACGTCGGCAATCAGCCAGCCGATGGGGATGGACCACCAGATGCCTGTCACCCCAATCTCAGGTATCGAAGCAAGCCAGTAAGAAAGAACTACACGGGTGCCCAGCGACAGCACGGTCAGCACAACAGACATGCCCGGCATACGGATGGCCCGGTAGTATCCGTACAGCAAAAACAAGATACCGATGCCACAGTAGAAAGCACCTTCAATGCGTAGGTACGCCACTCCCACCGCAATAATCTCCGTTTCGTCCGGACGGACAAAGATAAGTATCAACGGTTTGGCAAAGATGAAAACCAATACGGACACAAGGAGCGAAAAAACAACAGCCGTGACAAATGCACTGCGAACACCCCGGTGGATACGGTCGTAACGTCCGGCCCCGAAGTTCTGTGCAATAAAGGTGGAAAAGGCGTTCCCAAATTCCTGCACGGGCATATAGGCGAAAGAGTCAATCTTCACAGCTGCCGCAAAAGCTGCCATTACCGCTGTTCCAAAGCTGTTGACAAGTCCCTGTACCATCAGGATTCCCAGATTCATCACCGACTGTTGGACGCAAGTCAGTGTAGAGAAGGAAGCTATTTCCTTCAAGCAAGTACGGTCAAAACACATATCTTCATGATGCCATCGCAGTTCCGGACGCCTTCTGTAAGTATAAATGATGATGCCCAGAGCAGCTACTCCTTGAGCGAGGACAGTGGCCGCAGCCGCACCCTGAATCCCCCAATCCAGTTGTAGGATAAAAAACAAGTCGAGCGCTATATTCAGAACGACAGAAACTGCCAGAAACCAAAGCGGAGTGACAGAATCCCCTACTGCACGCAGCAGAGATGCGTAGAAGTTATAGATAAAGGTGAAAACTATACCGCAGAAGATTATCCACAAGTAGCTGCGCATCATGCCGTATATGTCTTGCGGGACCTGCAACAGCCGGAGAATAGGGTCGAGCCAGATAAAAACGGCTACATTCAGTATCAATGTCACGATACCTATCAGTACAAACGAACTGAATATGCTATGACGCAGTGCTACATGGTTTCCGGCACCATAATGTAAAGAGAACACAGTGCCACTGCCCATCGCCAGTCCCAGCAAAACGGATATAAGGAAAACCATCAATGTGTATGCCGAACCGACCGCCGCCAACGCCCCTGCACCAATGCATTGGCCTACAATGAGCGTATCTGCAATGTTGTAGCATTGCTGCAAAAAAGACCCTACCATCATGGGTAGGGTAAAATGTAATAAAGTACCGGTTATGCCTCCTTGAGTGAGGTCTCCTTTCCGTAGCATCCTGCTTTTGTTTTTAAGAGTTTCATTTCCGGGTACAAAGATACAAAACCCTCCAACAAATCATCTGGACTCGACGAAGAAAGAGGCATGTAATAAAAAAAGCAGAGGGTTAACCTCTGCTCTCCATACTGTTTTTGTCAGGATTCAGAATCTTTACGACCTGACGAACATCTCTCTTGTCTGCATTACCGTAAAGGCCAATCTGTTGTCCGGGTACTGTTCCCTTTTCATGTTCTGCCTGGGACAATGCTACTTTCGGGTCAATATGCCCTGCTTTCTTATCTATATTCATACCTATTGAGTTTTTCTAAATTCTTATATGAGAACAAGATAAAAAAGCAAATTGTTCAGCAGTGTCACGAGATATTTAGTAATTCCACTTCAAATATCAGTGTGGAATACGCCGGAATGGGTCCACTGGTACGTGTACCGTATCCCATGGTGTAAGGGATATATACAATCCAACGACTTCCGGGATGCATTCGTAGCAAGACAATCTGCCAGCCCTCAATCACTTCATTCAGACGAAAAGCCTCCGGACAATTCCGTTTCCACGAATTATCGAACTCACGCCCATTAATAAGCGTGCCTTTATAATGCACAGATACTACACTGTTGAGACGTGGTGTCGGACCGTCTCTGCCTTCCTCCAATACCCGATAAAGTATGCCGCAAGGCAATTCCTTGATTCCTTCTGCCGTACGCAACTGCTCCAGAAACTGTTCGTTCTGCAATTTATATTCTTCTTTTCTACTCATATTGACTTTTTCAATACTTTACAATAATTTGTGCACTGCTTTCTTGCAGTTCCGCATATCCTTTTCCGTCAGCTCAGGATGCTTCTTAGTACCTCCCCTCTCAATGGTTTTCACAATCTTGAAACCACTCCATTTCAGAATCTCCCTGAAAGCTTTCACCACACCGTGCGTCTGATTATAGAGAATATTGAAAGGATAAGGGGTAGTACAAGTGCTTACCACAATCGCTTTCTTGCCCTTATGAAGCGGAAGGGGCATTCCCCAGGAGTTCTCCCCCATCATACCGTAAACCATACGGTCGAAAAGCACTTTCACTTCTCCCGGCATGTTTCCCCAATAGCAAGGGGCACCGATTATCACTGCATCGGCTTCTTTCATAGACTGCAACACTCTCTGTGCCCCATCCTCGGGCAGACAACACTTCAATGAACTGCGACACTTCATGCAACCGATGCAGGGATGTACCTGCAACTGTGGAACGTCTATATAAACTGTTCCAACTCCGCAGCCTTCAAGTTCCTGCTTCATCAGCTCCAACATTTTCGACATGTTGCCATGACGACGAGGACTACCGTTAAGAATCAATACCTTCATTGCATACTCTTAATTTTTCAGCAAAGGTCGGCATTTTCTACATAATAACCTTATTATTCTGTTTTAATCCGAAAAAAAAGGGGATGTCTTTTAGTGGAAGACATCCCCGTTTCAGTTTATATCAATTCATTTAGTCCAGTTTATGAATCACCAACCCCGAACGCAACTTCGGCTCAAACCAAGTTGTCTTGGGAGGCATGATGTTGCCCGTATCGGCGATGTCCATCAGCTGCTTCATGGAAACGGGATAGAGGGCCAATGCCACTTTCATCTCACCGCTGTCCACCCGCTTCTTCAACTCTTCCAAACCACGGATGCCACCTACAAAGTCGATACGCTTGTCGGAACGGAGGTCTTTGATGCCAAGCACTTCATCCAGTATCAGATTGGAGGAGATGGTTACATCCAGTACACCAATGGGGTCGTTATCATTATAAGTACCCGGTTTGGCAGTAAGGCTGTACCACTTTCCGTCCAGATAGAGGGAAAAGTTATGCAGTCCGGACGGCTTATAGATGTCCTCACCTTTCTCCTCCACGATGAAATTCTTGCCCACAGCAGCCAGAAACTCTTCGGGAGTCATGCCGTTCAAGTCCTTCACCACCCGGTTATAGTCAATAATAGTCAACTGGTTGGCAGGGAAGCACACAGCCATGAAATAGTTGTACTCTTCGTCACCACGGTGATTGGGGTTTTGCTTGGCTTTCTCCGCACCCACCAAAGCGGCAGCGGCGCTGCGATGATGCCCATCGGCAATGTAGAGGGCGGGCATCTTGGCAAACTCCTGGGTTATGGCATCAATGTCCTCCTGCTTGTCTATAATCCAAAAGGTATGACCGAAACCATCACCCGGAGCGATAAAGTCGTATACCGGTTTCCCGACTGTATAACGGGAAATGACGGCATCCAGCGCAGCGTTATCGGGATAGGCAAAGAATACGGGCTCAATGTTGGCATTGTTCACGCGGACATGCTTCATACGGTCCTCCTCTTTATCACGACGAGTCAACTCGTGCTTCTTGATAACGCCGTTCATATAATCGGGAACATAGGCACCAACAACAAGACCGTACTGTGTCTTGCCGTTCATGGTCTGGGCATAGACGTAATAGTTTTCTTTATCATCTTGCACCAGCCAGCCTTTCTCTTGGAACATACGAAAGTTCTCTGCAGCTTTCCGATAAACACGTTCGTCATGTTCATCCGTACCGACGGGAAAATCTATTTCCGGCTTGATAATATGATATAGGGATTTTTCATTACCTTCCGCTTCTGCACGTGCTTCTGCAGAATTCAATACGTCGTAAGGACGGGACGCTACTTGTTCCACCAAATCCTGAGGGGGACGAATCCCCTTAAAGGGTTTTATTATAGCCATAAGGGTGTGTTTTATATGGATTATTGAGAATAGTCTTACTATTCATCTCATTTCTTGTTTACGCGGAACTTCTCGCAACCGTCTTTCAGGAAGCCTACAATCTGCTTGGCAGCGGCAATACCCGCGTTGATATTGGCTTCGGCAGTCTGGGCCCCCATCTTTTTCGGTGTAGAGAAATAACGTCCGGCAAACTTGGCTGCAAATGTTTCATTGGCAGCAGGCATAATGTCGGTCATGTATTTCAAGTCGGTACGCTCTTCCATCAGCTGGATAAGCTCGGCTTCATTGATGACTTCCTTACGGGCTGTGTTCACCAGCAGTCCACCTTTCGGCATCTTGTTCACCAATGCATAATTGATGGAATTCTTCGTTTCGGCAGTTGCAGGAATATGCAGGGAAACGACATCGCAAGTAGAGTAAAGTTCTTCGGCAGAATCCACAGCCTTCACTCCATCCTTCTCGATTACTTCTTTCGGGCAGAAAGCGTCGAACGCATAAATCTCCATACCGAAGCCTTTGGCAATACGGGCTACGTTGCGACCTACGTTACCATAAGCGTGGATACCCAGTTTCTTGCCCATCAGTTCAGTACCGGAAGTACCGTTATACATATTACGGACAGCCATCACCATCAAGCCGAAAGCCAACTCGGCCACAGCATTGGAGTTCTGTCCCGGAGTATTCATTACACATACATTGTGGGCAGTAGCTGCTTCCAGGTCCACATTGTCATAACCGGCACCGGCACGCACCACAATCTTCAGTTCCTTGGCGGCATCCAGCACTTCAGCATCAATGATGTCACTGCGGATAATGATAGCGTTTGCATCTTTCACAGCCTCCAGCAGCTTGGCTTTTTCACCATATTTCTCCAGCAGCACGAGTTCGTAACCTGCTGCTTCTATTTCTTTACGGATACCGTCTACTGCCACTTTGGCAAACGGTTTGTCTGTTGCAACTAATACTTTCATAATTTCATGATATTAAAAAGACTCACCACAGATGACACAGATTATCACAGAGTTTAATCATAAAAACAATCTGTGCAAATCTACGTAATCTGTGGTGAAAAACAATATTATTAATGAAGTTTCTCAAATTCCTGCATGCAGTCAATCAAAGCCTGCACGCTTTCCTTTGGCATGGCATTATAGCAGGATGCACGGAATCCACCTACAGAACGGTGTCCCTTGATACCTACCATACCTCTTTCGGTAGCGAACTTCAAGAAGTCAGCTTCCAATTCCTTGTATTCGGGAGCCATCACAAAGCAGATGTTCATGCGTGAACGGTCTTCTTTGGCAGCCGTACCCACAAACATTTTGTTACGGTCAATTTCAGCATACAGCATATCGGCCTTTTCGATGGCACGGCGTTCCATTTCCTTCACGCCACCCTCTGCCTTAATCCAGCGCAATGTCTGCAGGGCTGCATAGATGGGGACAACGGGAGGAGTATTGAACATAGAGCCGCTATCCACATGCGTCTGATAGTTCAGCATGGTCGGGATATAGCGGGATACCTTACCCAGCGCGTCATTCTTCACGATGACGAATGTAACACCGGAAGGAGCCAGATTCTTCTGCGCACCACCATAGATACAGATATATTTGGATACGTCGATGGGACGGGAGAAAATATCAGAAGACATATCGGCCACCATCGGAACGTTTACGTCCAAATCCTCTTTCAGTTCCGTACCGTAGATTGTATTGTTGGTAGTGATGTGGAAATAGTCTGCATCAGCAGGCACTGTATAGTCCTTCGGAATATAAGTATAAGTAGATTCAGCGGAAGAAGCGACTTCAACTACTTCACCGAATGCCTTAGCTTCTTTCATGGCTTTCTTGGCCCATACACCCGTATTCAGGTAAGCAGCTTTCTTTTCAAGGAAGTTGAAGGGTACCATGCAGAATTCCAAACTGGCACCACCGCCCAAGAACAGTACCGAATATCCTTCGGGGATATTGAGCAATTCTTTGAATAATGCCACAGCTTCGTCCACAACGGGTTGGAAGTCTTTGGCACGGTGGCTGATTTCCATCAGTGAGAGGCCTGAGCCATTGAAATCAAGAATAGCTTGTGCCGTATTCTCAATCACCTCACGAGGAAGGATAGAAGGTCCTGCATTGAAATTATGCTTTTTCATTTGAAGTTTGTTTTGGTTATACAATTTCGTTCATTAATGTCTTTCGACTTTGCGAAATTACGGAAATATTTCTTCAAAACAAACCTTTCCTGATGAAATTCTATTTTTAGGCCGCATTTAGCTTACTTTTTAATGGTTTATACAAGATATATACACCATTTTGTTATCCTTACTTATCAAGGATAATACTTTTAGAGAAACTAAAAGCAAGGCGGTTTCATTACTTCATATTCAAAAGAATAAGCGCAAATAAAATGAATATTTATAAGATAAATCACTTTGCTTCCTCGATAACAGTTTTCATTCCCTTGATTTTTTCACCGCGTACCAGCGTCAGCAATTGTTTCATTTTACTGCGGCGCACGGCTACAAAGGCATAGTGTTCCTTTACGTCCACCTGCCCGACATCTTCACGCGCCATTCCTCCTTTTTTATACAAGAAGCCGACAATATCTATCTTGTTCAACTTATCCTTTTTCCCTTTACCTATATATAAGGTAGCCCATCGGGGCTTGGCCGGTTTGGGAAGCGTCTCCGGAAACTCGTACGTTTCGATGTCTTCAGAAATGTACTCGGGTACCCGCTCCTCGGCATGCAGGACAAGATATGCATTTCCCGATGCCTCCCAACGGGCAGTACGTCCATTACGGTGCGTATAGGCTTCCTCGTTTACGGGAGGATGGTAATGCACCACATTCTCAATACCCGGAATATCTAGTCCGCGGGCGGCAAGGTCTGTGGATATCAGTACAGCGCAACTGCCGTTGCGGAACTTGTAAAGCGCACGTTCGCGGTCGGGCTGCTCCATACCTCCATGAAACATGTCGCAAGGGAACTTCCTGGCTTTCAGGTACCCGGCAACACGCTCCACGCTTTCACGATAATTGCAGAATACCAAGGTGGAATGACAACCGAGGGTACAAAGCAGGTTATAGAGGGTTTCCAGTTTGTCCTTCTCCGGAGAAACAACCTTGTGCAGCCGCAGACGCGGAGCAAGAGCTTCCGGAGTAAGAAAATCAAGCTTCATGAGCCGGGAGCCGGAAGACGGGGAATCACCTCCTACTCCGGCAAATTGCGGTATTTCCTCTGCATCGGTGGCCGAGAGAAGCACACGCTTTTTCAGTGAGGGAAGCTGCCCGATAACCTCTGCCATCTCGTCATGGAAACCGAACTCAAGACACTTGTCGAATTCATCTATCACCAGAGTGACGACAGTGGCGGCATTGAAATTCTCTTTCCTCAAATGGTCGCTCATACGTCCCGGAGTACCGATAATGACAGCGGGATGAACGCCTTTCATTGTCCGGTGTTCTTCCATGGCAGGACGCCCGCCATAGCAGCTCATAGCCTTGAAGGGAGTTCCCATGGACTTGAACACAGTTTCTATCTGCAAAGCCAATTCGCGTGAAGGTACTAGTACAAGAGCCTGCACACCTTGTATATCCGCTTTCAAGGTCTGTACCAGCGGAAGGAGAAAAGCCAGTGTCTTACCCGAACCGGTGGGCGAAAGAAGTACTAAATCTTTAGCTGATTGATAGGCTTCCTTAGCAGCCTCCTGCATCGGAGTAAGTTCTTGTATCTTCAAATTATGAAGTATATCCGAAAGTTCCATGAATATCTCTTTTTTAATCAATATGCAAAGATACGGATAAGAAGTCAGTTTCCATCAAAACAAAAACAGCTTTTAAGAAAGCTACCTAAAATCATGACATGCCCGTCAATCGAATAGGAGAAAATTAAAGTCGTTTTCTCCCACTTTAATTTTGGGGAAGTAAAGATATTGAGCACGTCCTTGACAAAATCACCGTTTTCTTTTGACAAATACATTTTTATACCAAAGATATAATAAAAATTGTAATTGATATGTAACGGTAATCTGAAAGTTATTGTTTAAATTTGCAACGTTTTTTAATAGTTTAATCATATTAATTAAAATCTCATGGCAAAAAGAATGCGATTCATTCTTTCCACAATTATGGTGATAGTCGCAATGACAGCTAAGGCTCAGGTGACTACCTCCTCATTAAGTGGAAAGGTAACAGACCCAGACAAGGAAGCCATTATCGGTGCAACAGTTCAGGCTATACACGAGCCTTCCGGGACACGATATGGCGCAATTACAAACATCGATGGTCGTTATACCATTCAAGGTATGCGGGCAGGCGGACCTTACAGCGTGGAAGTCTCTTACATCGGTTACCAAACAATGATGTTTAAGGATGTAACTCTTCAATTAGGTGAAGTCTACAATCTGAATGTACAGATGAAAGAATCATCAGAGCTTCTTGAGGAAGTGGTTGTTACAGCTCAAAAGACTAAATTTGCCTCCGAGAAGACCGGAGCGACAACCAACATTTCCAATACACAGATTACCAGCATGCCTTCTGTAAGCCGTAGCATTACCGACTATTCCCGTTTGTCTGCTTACGGTGGTAATGGGATGTCGTTTGCCGGATCTGACGGTCGTACAGCCAACTTCACAATCGACGGTGCCAACTTCAACAACAACTTCGGTTTGAGTTCCAACCTGCCTGGTGGCGGTAATCCGGTCTCTATAGAGGCGATTGACGAAATTCAGATTGTCATATCTCCGTTTGATGTACGCCAGACCAACTTCATCGGTGGCGGTATCAATGCCATTACCAAATCAGGTACCAATACTTACAAAGGTACAGCTTATATTTATCACCAGAATGAAAACATGCGCGGTGATGCCATTGATCGTGAAACAATCTTAGGTGCCCGCGAGAAAGACCAGTCAACTACATATGGTTTTACTATTGGCGGTCCGATAATCAAGAACAAGCTCTTCTTCTTTGCAAACGGCGAGCTGCAGAATACTCCTGCAATTGCCAATCGCTGGCGTGCTTCCGAAGACGGTGTGGCCAATGCAGATGCATACATCTCACGTGCAACCATTGCCGACCTTCAGAAAGTGTCCGATATAGCAAAAGAAAGATATGGCTATAACACAGGCTCATTCAGCAGCTTCCCGTCCGACAATAAGAATACTAAATTATTGGCACGTATAGACTGGAACATCAACAACAACCATCGCTTGGCTTTGCGTTATAACTATACCAAGAATACCGTATGGAATGCCCCTAACGCTTCCTCTATGGACGGTGGTACTCGTATGTCGGGTAGTCGTACTTCACAGTATGCCATGTCGTATGCCAACTCCATGTATTCCTTGGATAACTTGGTACATTCATTGTCTTTCGACCTTAACAGCCGCTTCTCTGCTACCTTGTCCAACCAGTTTTTGGCAACATTCTCCAAGTTGGATGACGTACGTGGTACTAATTCCAGTATTTTCCCATTTGTCGATATTTTGAAAGACAATCAAAACTACATCTCTTTTGGTGAAGAACTTTTCACTTACAATAACGCAGTCCACAACACAGTGTGGAATATAAAGGATGACGTAACTTACTATACCGGCAATCATAAAATCATGGTTGGCTTGAACTATGAGCATCAAATGGCCGACAACCAGTATCTCCGTAACGGTACAGGATATTATCGCTATACCAGCCTGGATGACTTTGTTCAAGGAGCTGCTCCGGAAATTGTATGTTTGACTTATGGCTATAACGGTGAAAACGAACCTGCATCACGTGTTCAGTACAATAAATTGGGCTTCTACTTGCAAGACGAATGGAACGTACGTTCCGATTTCAAGGTTACAGCCGGTCTGCGCTTCGACGGACTCTTCTTTGATAATGGTGACTTGATGACCAACAATGCCATTCTTGACCTTGACTACAACGGTCGTCATATCGATACCGGCAAATGGCCCGGAAACTCATTGACAGTATCTCCTCGTATAGGTTTCAGTTGGGATATACTTGGCAACAATACTTTGAAGCTGCGTGGTGGTAGCGGTTTGTTCTCCGGACGTCTGCCTTTGGTATTCTTTACCAATATGCCTACCAATGGCGGTATGATTCAATATCAGGCGCAAGTCAATGCCAAGAATGCAAAAGACAAAGGTTTCACTATGGATGAATTCAAAGGTGGAATCCTTTCCACAGAAGCTCTGAAACAAAAGCTTTATGATTTGGGTTATCCTCAGACAATCAAACCGAAAGACGGTACAGTTCCTTCAAGCATTTGCGGCGTCGATCCCGACTTTAAAATGCCACAGGTCTGGAAGTCTTCAATTGCCGTGGATTATACAGTACCCGTATCATTCCCATTGAACGTGACGGTAGAAGGAATCTATAACAAGACACTTAATGCCGCCATGCTGAAAGACTGGAGCCAGAAAGATATAAACGGCTTTACACGCTTCAATGGTGCTGACAACCGTCCTGTATTCCCGTCTGACGCTACTTATACGGACGAGGCCGGCAAGAGTCTGCCCAGTGCTTACATGCTTGAGAATACAAGCCGCGGTTACGGATGGTCGACCAGCGTTACCGTGAACGCAGCGCCTGCCAAATGGATTAATTTGATGGCTGCTTATACGCATACAGTATCTAAGGAGGTGACTTCACTTCCGGGTTCCAATGCTTCTTCAGTACTCAACTACCTTTCTACATACGAAGGTGTCAACAACTTCCGTTTGCACAATGGCCTTAACGTTACTCCCGACCGTTTCATTGCAAGTGCCACTATCAACGACAAGAGCGGCAACCACTTTAGTTTGATTTACGAGACTTGGCGTGGCGGTTACAATTACTCTTACATGCTTGCCAACGACATAAACGGTGACGGTTACAACTACGATGCCATTTATATCCCTACAGACAAGCAAGTTGCCGACGGTTCATTCCGTTTCGTTAGCGAGGATGACAAGACACGCTTCATGGATTATGTACACAACGACTCATACCTTAAGAATAATCAGGGTAAATATGCTGAGCCCAACAGTCTTTATTCTCCTTGGGTACACCGTGTAGATTTCTCTTATAAGCACGATTTCAACTTGAATGTATGTGGTGCCAAGCACAAATTGCAGCTGAGCTTTGACATGAAGAACGTGCTTAATTTCTTCAATTCAAGCTGGGGAGTAAGTAAGCATTTGAATCCTGCTATCGGTAACGAAGCCCGTATCTTGAAGTATGAAGGTGTAGACGCTGAAGGTTTTGCTACATTCTCAACTCCGGAGTCTATAAATGGCAACACCAAGACTTGGACTCTCAACCATGCTATTGGTCAGTGCTGGTATGCTTCTATCGGTATTAAGTATTGCTTTAACTGATTATCAATTTAAATATAATCGAAGAATATGAAAAAATATCTATTTATAGTACTTGCTGCTGTGATTTCCCTTTTCTCAAGCTGTGCTGAAGATGATGCAGCAATAGGCTTGTCAGGATTGAAGGTTTCACAGTCGTACGTTGCGCTGCCGGTTGAAGGAGGTAGCACTGACATTACAATTGAATCGAAGTCCGAATGGATTATCACAGGTAACGACAAGGCCGATTGGCTTACCATCTCTACAACTCAAGGTCCTCAAGGCGAAAGCAAAATCACATTCTCTGCTGATGAAGCTGTGGATGGCCGTTCAGTGGAACTGAAGCTGAGCAGCGCCAATGAAACTCAGAACTTGACTATCATGCAAGGCTTGCCAGTCATTTCGGAAGCTACTTGTGCCGAGGTAATAGCCGGTCCCGACAAGAAGACTTATAAAGTGACCGGTGTTGTTTCAAATATTTCCAACACCGTTTACGGCAACTGGGACATTGTGGATGCCACCGGTAAGGTTTACGTCTATGGAACTTTGGACGCCAAAGGCAATACGAAGAATTTTGCCAGCCTGGGTCTGGAAGAAGGCGATGAGGTAACAATACAAGGTCCCAAAACCACCTACGGTACTACAGTTGAGCTTGTTGATGTTACTGTGCTCAAGATTAACAAATCGCTCATCAAGGTCGACTCTGTCTACAATGATGTACTTCCGGTTGAGGGTGGTATCTTTGAGGCATATATCATAACCAAAGGCAACGGCGTTTCTGTAGAAATTCCTGAGGATGCCAAAGAATGGTTGTCTATTGTCTCTATCGACCAGAAAGGAACAGATGCTTGCGTGAAGTTCCGGGCTGCCCGAAACGAAGGTGGTGACCGTTCAACCAGCATTACATTCCGCACTACTGACGGTAAAAAAGATTACACAAGCAAGACTGAACTCTCACAGCAGGGCGCCATCGTTGAAGCTACTGTTGCTGAATTCATTGCCGCCGAGGTTGGTGCTACACAATACCGCATTAGTGGTGTAGTGACCAAGATTGCTAATACCCAATATGGCAATATCTACATCAAGGATTTCTCGGGTGATGTATATATCTATGGCATCAAAGATTTTGCTGATTCTAATATCAAGGAAGGTGATATTGTAACTCTCGTTGGTCCACGTGCCGAATACAAAGGTACTCCGCAGATGACCAATGCCGTTGCAGAGGACGTGAAGAGTGTAAAAACAGTTACTGTTGCTGATTTCCTTGCAGCAGAGGAAAGCCCTTCACAATATTACCAGTTGACCGGTACTGTATCAAATATCGCAAGTACCCTTTATGGTAATTTTGATATTACAGATGAAAGCGGCAAGGTATATGTTTATGGTCTTCTTACAGGCTGGAAAGGCGCAAGCAAACAGTTCGAATCACTGGGTATTGTTGAAGGTGATAAGATTACTATATGCGGTGTTCGTACCAGCTACAAAGATTCCGATCAAGTGGGAAGCGCATTCTTCATTTCTAAAGTGACTGAATAAAGAATTTTTTATAATAAAGTAAAATCCGCACTGCCATCACAGTATATGTAGATGACATTGCGGATTTCTTTTTCAATTTTATATATGATATGAATAAAAGATATTACAATTTGATTTTAGCGATTTGCCTGTTGCTGCCATTGTTCTGTGGATGTAGCTCAGATGATTCTTCAGAAATGAATGAACATCCCACTATCAATGACATTCAATTCACTGAACAAGGTTCCAAGCGTGAAGTACTATATGCTATTGATGGTAGCAAAGGCTTGACATTGGATGAATCAATCCGTTCGCAAATCAGTATTGCAGCCAATAAGACTATTTCCGGTGACGGATTCACCTTTTCAGAAGAATTTGATACTGATAATCTATCGTCACTTCCCGATTACTCCACCGTAAAGCAATGGAGTGACAAGGCTGTGGCCAAAGCAAAAACTTCTTATTGGGTACGCTATCAGCTTCCTTCACAAGTTGCCATGTTCAAACTTCGCATCGCATACGTTGATGGGATAAATGTAGGAGTGGAGCATAATGCAGCCCAAAAAATTGTGATAGAAAACAAAAATGCGAATGTATCCGCCCAAGGACAAAATTACGTGACAGAATACGAAATGCCACATCTGATGGAGGGTAATACCTACGTGGAGCATGAAGTTACGGCCGGTGGCAACAAGGTGCTTAACTATGCAATGGAATGGAACGACCACATGAAACATTCTCGCTGGGTGGCCTATAGCTACGATGCCATTACGGGGGTGAAAAATGTAACCAGAAGTGATGACGCCTGGGCAGTAGACCCATTGCTGCCGGAGAGTATGAGGGTTGACAATAGCTGGCATACCAATGACGGATTCGACCGAGGACACCTCTGTGCTTCCGATGACCGTTCTTTTTCTACAGAAGCCAATAAGCAGACTTTCTACTTCAGCAACATGAGTCCACAACTCAACTCATTCAATGGCGGTTACTGGGTTACCTTCGAGCAGTTACTCAATTCATGGGTGCGCAAGGACAATGCCTTTGGAAGTGTGTACGATAAAATCTATGTGGCAAAAGGTGGAACGCTCGACAAGCTATTGATAGATTATAAGGGAACCAAGGCAGGAGGAGATGGAGTGATGCCCGCTACTGACTCAAATGGTTTCACATCAAAAGGATTGCCTGTTCCACAATATTACTTCATTGCCGTATTGGCTCATCGTGCCAATCAGCTTGTTGACATAGCTACATCCTATCAGGCCATAGGTTTTTGGGTGGAACATCGTGATGACTACGGCTATACTTTTGAACATCCGCTGAATAGGGATGACACCAAAGCAAATGCCATCAGTATTGATGAACTTGAAAGCAAGACAGGCATAGACTTCTTCTGCAATCTTCCCGATTATATTGAGGATGAAGTGGAGAGTAGCTATAATGTCACCGATTGGGCCTGGTAGTATCATGTGCTACGAATGAATATTCGTGAATCCGGACATGAATAATGGTATATTACACACTCCCTAAGTGACGAGTAGATAATAAGAAGAGAGAGGGAGGTTTGCCTTATGGCTGACCTCCCTCTCTCCTATTTGTTCTTTGAAATACTCAAATCAGTCATTCATGAGCTTTCTATAACGTACACGGGTGGGTTCTTCTTTCCCAAGACGTTTCTGTTTATTTTCCTCATATTCTGAATAAGAACCTTCAAAGAAGAACACATTGGAGTCTCCTTCGAAAGCGAGGATATGCGTACAGATACGGTCAAGGAACCAACGGTCGTGACTGATGACCACAGCACATCCGGCAAAGTCCTCCAAACCTTCTTCGAGGGCACGGAGCGTATTCACGTCGATGTCATTGGTGGGCTCGTCCAGCAACAGCACATTACCTTCCTCCTTCAAGCAGAGCGCCAGATGCAAGCGGTTGCGTTCACCACCGGAAAGCACCCCACAGAGCTTTTCCTGGTCGGCACCGGAGAAGTTGAAACGGGACAGATAGGCGCGTGCATTAATGTCGCGCCCTCCCATGCGAATCAGATCGTTTCCGCCGGAAATGACCTGATATACGCTCTTGTTGGGGTCGATATCCTTGTGCTGCTGGTCCACGTAGGCAACCTTTACGGTCTCCCCCACCTCGAATTCGCCTTTGTCTGCCTTTTCCAGTCCCATGATAAGACGGAAAAGCGTAGTTTTACCGGCACCGTTAGGGCCGATGATACCCACGATACCGTTGGGTGGAAGCATGAAGTTGAGGTCATCGAACAACAGTTTGTCACCGAACGCCTTTGCCACATGCTTGGCTTCAATCACCTTATTACCCAGACGGGGACCGTTCGGGATAAAGATTTCCAGCTTCTCTTCCTTCTCCTTCACATCCTCGTTCAGCAATTTGTCGTAGGAGTTCAGACGCGCCTTCCCCTTTGCCTGACGGGCCTTGGGAGCCATGCGCACCCACTCCAGCTCGCGTTCCAGCGTCTTGCGGCGCTTGCTGGCGGTCTTTTCCTCTTGCTCCATGCGCTTGGTCTTCTGTTCCAGCCAACTGGAGTAGTTACCTTTCCAGGGAATACCTTCGCCACGGTCCAGCTCAAGAATCCAGCCGGCAACGTGGTCGAGGAAGTAACGGTCGTGCGTTACGGCAATCACCGTACCCTCGTACTGCTGCAAGTGTTGTTCCAGCCAGTCGATGGATTCGGCATCAAGGTGGTTGGTGGGCTCGTCAAGAAGAAGCACGTCGGGCTTCTGCAACAATAGGCGGCAAAGGGCCACACGGCGACGCTCACCACCGGAAAGATGCTCTACGGACTGGTCTTCGGGCGGACAACGGAGGGCGTCCATGGCGCGTTCCAGCTTGCTGTCAAGGTTCCAGGCATCGGTCGCGTCAATGATGTCCTGCAACTCGGCCTGGCGGGAGAAGAGCTTATCCATCTTGTCCTGGTCCTCATAATATTCGGGCAAGCCAAACTTCTGATTGATTTCCTCGTATTCTGCCAGCGCGTCCACAATGGGCTGCACGCCTTCCATTACAATTTCCTTTACGGTCTTGGTGGGGTCGAGGTACGGTTCCTGGGCCAGATACCCCACAGAATATCCCGGCGAGAACACCACTTCGCCCTGATAGGACTTATCCAATCCGGCGATAATCTTCAGCAGGGTCGATTTACCCGAACCGTTCAGACCGATGATACCGATTTTTGCCCCGTAGAAGAACGAAAGGTAAATGTTCTTCAGTACCTGCTTGTTGTTCTGCTGAATGGTTTTATTCAGCCCAACCATAGAAAAGATAATCTTTTTATCGTCTACTGTTGCCATGTATTTAATGATTAATGTTCAGTGATAATGATTAATATCAAGGATTAATGGGGACAAAGATAAGAAAAAAGATGATATTATTTTGCAATTTTCAAAAAAGTATCTATCTTTGCACCCGCTTAACAGCAATAAGGTCTGAATCGCTAGCTCAGCAGGTAGAGCACAACACTTTTAATGTTGGGGTCTTGGGTTCGAGCCCCAAGCGGTTCACATAGAAACAAAGCTAGAAGGCGACAAAAAGAAAAAAGTCCTACAATATCAATGTATTGTGGGACTTTTTTTATGTTTCCATCTTACCTGAAAGTCCCAAAGGGTACGAAAAGAAAAGTTGGACATCCAAACAGTGGTACAATTGGTACAGTGGGTACAGCGCCTCTTCTGCTTCACACACATGCGCTTATGTACATTACTTCATAACGCGTACATTATTTATATACATGCGTGTGTGAGATAGAAGAGACGCTGTACCCACTGTACCAACTGTACCCATAAACCTCACCTTTACGCCGCTCAAGTTCACCTTTACACGGCCCAACCTCACCTTTGCTTATGTCACTTCACCTCTTCCAGATAAAGCACACAGCTCGAATAGTCGTTCTGCTTGTGATAGTCCACCTTATGGTTGTAGGGAATCTCCAGCCCGTTTGCCATGAGGTAGGCACCACTAAAACTCTTTCCTTCGTAGTTCAAGGGAACATTATCTATACGGTTCAGCTCATGTACCCGGTATTGCTTGTCAGCACAGAGACCGGCCATCTTCACACGCGGCAGGTGCTGGTTACAGAAATGTTCCGTCTTCCACCAATAGAAGACTGCCTTGTCCTTCTCCGGAGCCACGTACATCAGAGAAGCTACACCTTGCTTGTCATAAGGAGAGAGCAGGCGGTAAATGTCTCCCAACTGTACTACGGGACGGATGGTCTTGTACTCGGCAATGGCATTCTTGCAAAGAGCCTTTTCTTCTTCCGTCATATTTTTGGGCTGGATTTCCATACCCAAACGACCACTCATGGCAACGTCTATCCGATATTTCAGAGGGATGGTGCGGAACGTCTGATGATTGGGGGCAGCACTGATATGCGATGCCATAGCGATGGCGGGGAAGAAATAGGAAGTTCCCCACTGCATATAGACACGTTGCAGGGCATCGGTATTGTCGCTTACCCAGAACTCGTCGAAGTAAGGCAGCACTCCGTAGTTGGCACGACCGCCGCCACTGGCACATGCCTGGATGGTAAGGTCGGGATATTTGGCACGGATGCGCTGGCAGATTTTCTCGAAGCCGCGGTGGAATTCGATGTACATGTGGCTCTGATTATCCTTCGTCAGATATTGCGAACCGTGGTTCTGGACAGACATATTGGCGTCCCACTTGATGTAATCTATTTCAGGATAAGAGGTCATCAGGTTGTCTACCACACCGAAAACGAAGTCCTGCACGGCAGGATTGGCAAGGTCAAGCACTACCTGCGTGCCGCCGCGTCCCAACACAACGTCACGTTCGGAAGCTTTAAGTACCCAGTCGGGATGCTTCTCGTAGAGTTCGCTGGTAGTGTTCGCCATCTCCGGCTCAATCCAGATGCCAAACTTGACGCCATGTTTCTTGGCATCACTCAGCAAGCCTTCAATACCGTTCGGAAGCTTGTTCTTGTCCACCACCCAGTCGCCGAGTGATGAGCTGTCGTTCTTACGGGGATACTTGTCGCCAAACCAGCCATCGTCCATCACGAACAACTCGCCACCCATGGAGGCAATGTCCGCCATCATTTGGTCCATACCTTGCTGGTTGATGTCAAAGTACACGCCTTCCCAACTATTCAAAAGAATCTTGCGGGGGGTAGTGCCGTGCGCCAGTTTGTGCAGGCGTGCCCAGCGATGGAAGTTACGGCTGCCGCCACTCAAGCCTTCATTACTATAAGTCAGGGCAAGTTCGGGAGTGCGGAAAAGCTCGTCCTTCTTCAAGGAATAAGTAGAGTTCTCTTCGTTGATTCCGGCAAAGAAATGGTGGTATTCATCATCGTGTGTCTCAATGCGGAGTTTGTAGTTGCCGCTGTAACAGAGGGCTGCACCAATCACGTTGCCCGTGTTCTCCTGCGGACGGCCGTCAAGGGAGAACATCACTTCGGCATGGTCAGTATGGGAATTGCGCACACCGTCCTTATTCTTGATAACCTTCATGCCCGGAGTGAGAGGTTCCTGCGTCAAAACCCCTTCATTGGCCCAGGAACCGGAGAGATGGGACAGCCATACATCGCCACGGCGGATGGGCAGATAGCCGGAAGCAAACTGATTGAGCACCACCGGCTTCTTCTCCTGATGGGAGATTTCAGTCCAGGATTCTATCACGTCGGCATCCTGCCAGGCACGGTAACAGACGTTGACGAAGAAGGGATACACCTTATCCTTCAGTGCCACGACAGTCGTCACGGCATTCCCTTCCTTTTCGGTAGTCACGTTCAATACTTCGAGCTGGAGGGTCATGTTACCGTCGGCATGCTTCACAGCGAGGGCCGTCTCCACGGGAGCATTCAATCCATATTCGGGATAGGCTGCATGGTTCGCTTCTGCCGCAGAGATATTCTGCAAGTCGGCTTCAGAAAGTCTGTTACCATAATACAAGTGTCTCAGTGTACCGCCTTCAGGAGCCGAAAGCACCAAAGAGGTTTTCGGAGTGGATACACATACGTTTTGAGCCAACAAACTGCCGGTCAGCAGCAGTACTCCAAAGAGGAAATTTGTTCGTTTCTTGAAATTCATGCTTTTCTTGTTTAGATTCTATATTCATTTAGCTGTGCGCAAATGTAGGCGTTTCCCCGAAGATAAAATAGTATCATTTTATCATATCCTTATACAAATTCTATTTCCGGCTGACAATTGTCCCCGTGGCTTGGTTGGCAGGCATCACCAGCACTTCCGCAATCTGGATATGCTCGGGGACGGCAGCGGCGAAATAGACCACTTCGGCTATATCGTCGCCGGTCAGCGGGCGTATACCTTTATATACATTATCGGCCGCCTCCCGGTTACCACGGAAACGGACGACGGAGAAATTGGTTTCCACCAACCCCGGCTTGATATTCGTTACGCGTATCGGGGTATCCACCAGGTCGATGCGGAGTCCGTCGGAAAGGGCCTTGACGGCAGCCTTGCAGGCACAGTACACACTACCTCCCGGATAAGCGTAATCTCCGGCAATGGACCCCATATTGATAACGTGACCACGGCCGCGCTCCACCATACCGGGAACCACGAGGCGGGTCATGGCAAGCAAGGCTTTCACGTTAGTGTCGATGACAATGTCCCATTCATCCAGGTTGCCTTCATGTTCCTTGTCCACCCCAATGACGAGTCCGGCATTGTTCACCAGTATGTCTACCGCCTTCCATTCCTCCGGAAGGGATTCGAGGGCGGCATGGGCAGCCTGCCGGTCGCGGACATCGAAAAGAAGCAGATACACATCGGCTCCATATTTCTCCAACAATTCTTTCTTTACAGCATTCAGTTTCTCCACATTACGGCCATTGAGTATAAGCCGGTAACCGTTCATGGCAAATTTACGCGCGCAGCCTTCCCCTATTCCCGAGGAGGCTCCGGTGATGAGTACAATCTTCTTTTCCATCATGTTATTAAGTTTTAATATCAATACTGCCAACAAAGGTATTACTTATTATTTTAACTTCATAGGAATAATGAATTTTAGAGTAAGGCGAAAAATCCCGATAAATTATGTAACTTTGCACCCGCTTTTTGAAAGCCCGAGAAACTGTTTTGATTTTATTTCAGCTTTCTTCTGAGATTTGTTTAATTCGTTTGGATAAAGTAAAAGACGCTTATGCAAAAGTCCGATTGCATCATCGGTGTGGAGCACGTATCGAAATTTTTCGGAGATAAGGCCGTGCTGAATGATGTGAATTTGTCTGTCCGTAAGGGCGAGTTTGTAACAATACTGGGACCGTCCGGCTGCGGAAAGACAACTCTGTTGCGCCTCATTGCAGGCTTTCAGACAGCCTCGGAAGGAGTGATAACCATTGCCGGAAAGGACATCACGCAGACACCGCCGCACAAGCGTCCGGTGAACACCGTGTTCCAGAAGTACGCTCTCTTCCCCCACCTCAACGTGTTCAACAACATTGCTTTCGGGTTGAAGCTGAAGAAGCTGCCCGGTGCCACCATCGAGAAGAAGGTAAAACAAGCCCTGCGCATGGTGGGCATGACGGACTATGAGGACCGCGACGTAGACTCCCTCTCCGGCGGGCAGCAACAGCGCGTAGCCATTGCCCGAGCCATCGTCAACGAACCCGAAGTGCTGCTACTGGACGAACCCCTTGCCGCCCTGGACCTAAAAATGCGCAAGGACATGCAGATGGAGCTAAAGGAGATGCACCAGAAGCTGGGCATCACCTTCGTATATGTGACCCACGACCAGGAAGAGGCACTGACCTTGAGCGATACCATCGTCGTGATGAGCGAAGGACGCATCCAGCAAATAGGCGTGCCGACGGACATCTACAACGAACCCATCAACTCCTTCGTAGCAGACTTCATTGGTGAAAGCAACATCTTGAACGGAGTTATGATAAAGGATAAAGCCGTCACCTTCTGCGGACACGAATTTGAATGCGTGGACACGGGATTTGGCGAGCAGATGCAGGTAGACGTAGTGATTCGCCCCGAAGACATCTACATCTTCGATGTATCCGACGCCGCACAGCTGACGGGGACCGTAACCAGCTGCATCTTTAAAGGCGTACACTACGAAATGCTGGTGCAGACGCGCGAAGGCTACGAGCTGATGGTGCAGGACTACCATGCCTTCGAGGCAGGACGCGAAGTCGGCCTGCTGGTGAAACCCTTCGACATCCACGTGATGAAGAAGGAACGCACCTGCAACACCTTCGAGGGAAAGCTGGTGGACGAGACGCACGTAGACTTCCTGGGCTGTAACTTCGAGTGCCTCCCCGTGCAGGGCATCGAGCCGGGCAGCGCCGTGCAAGTGGAAGTAGACTTCCAGCACGTCATCCTCGAAGACAACGAAGAGGACGGCCGTCTGACGGGTGAAGTGAAATTCATCCTCTACAAAGGGAACCATTACCACCTGACCGTGTTTACGGACTGGGACGAAGACATCTTTGTCGACACCAACGACGTGTGGGACGACGGCGACCGCGTAGGTATCACCATCGCCCCTCAAAATATACGGATTGTTCAATCTCTTAATAAGGAAGGAAGTGCTCAATAAGTTATCCCATTTCTTCATGCGCCGGCGCAACTGGACGGTACCCTACGCGCTGTTTCTGCTTGTATTTGTCATAGTACCGCTGCTGCTCATCGTGCTCTATGCCTTTACGGACGACGGAGGGGCGTTTACGTTGGCCAACTTCCGCAAGTTCATGATGCACCCCGAAGCGATGAACACGTTTGTCTACTCCATCGGAATAGCCGTTATCACCACGTTGGTCTGCCTGCTGCTGGGCTATCCGGCAGCGTATATCCTGAGCCAGAAGCAATTCAACACCTCACGCACCATGGTGGTGCTGTTCATCCTCCCCATGTGGGTGAATATCTTGATACGTACGCTTGCCACAGTGGCGCTGTTCGACTTCCTGAACCTGCCGCTGGGCGAAGGTGCCCTTGTGTTCGGTATGGTCTACAACTTCCTGCCGTTCATGATATACCCCATTTACAACACCCTTCAGAAGATGGACCACAATCTGATTGAGGCTGCGCAGGACTTGGGAGCCTCTCCTACCCGCGTATTCGGCAAGGTGATTCTGCCGCTCTCCATGCCGGGAGTGATGAGCGGCATAGTGATGGTGTTTATGCCTACGGTTTCTACCTTTGCCATTGCCGAGTTGCTGACAATGAACAACATCAAACTGTTCGGCACCACGGTGCAAGAGAATATTTACAACGGAATGTGGAACTACGGTGCCGCCCTCTCGCTCATCATGCTGCTGCTGATAGGCATCACCATCCTCTTTACCAACGAGGAGGACGGGGCATCGAATGAAAGCGGAGGTGTGATATGATGACACGAATCTTAACCCGCGGCTACTTGTGGCTGCTGCTGGCGTTGCTCTACTCGCCCATCTTAATTATTATGATATTCTCCTTCACGGAGGCAAAGGTGCTGGGCAACTGGACGGGATTCTCCACCAAGCTGTACAGCTCCTTGTTTACGGGCGGGATGCACCACTCGCTGATAAATGCCATCTGGAACACATTCGCCATTGCCCTGCTTGCCGCCACCGCCAGTACGGCGCTGGGCAGCATTGCAGCCATCGGCATCTTCAATCTGCGCTCGCGCACACGGCAGGTAATGAACTTCGCCAATGCCATCCCGATGATGAATGCAGACATTATCACCGGTGTGTCGCTGTTCCTGCTGTTCGTCAGCTTCGGCATATCGCAAGGATTCACCACAGTGGTACTGGCACACATCACTTTCTGCACGCCCTACGTGGTGCTCAGCGTAATGCCCCGGCTCAAAAAGATGAACCAGAATGTCTACGAGGCGGCACTCGACCTGGGCGCCACACCGTTCCAAGCACTGCGCAAGGTTATTCTTCCGGAGATATTTCCGGGTATGATAAGCGGATTCATCCTTGCTTTCACGCTCTCCATCGACGACTTTGCCGTGACCATCTTCACCATCGGCAACCAAGGGCTGGAAACGCTCTCCACCTACATCTACGCCGATGCGCGCAAAGGTGGACTGACGCCGGAACTGCGGCCACTCTCCACCATCATCTTCGTGACGGTGCTGGTGCTGCTGATTGTAATCAACAAGCGGGCCGAACGGACGAAAAACGATTGATGTGAGTGATGAGTTATAAGTTATCAATTGTCAAGAACAAGATGATGAAAAGGATAATAAACATACTGATTCTACTGTGCTGTATCGCATCCCTCTCTTCTTGTGGAAACTCCACAGAAGAGCGCAGCCGTGTACTGAAGATATACAACTGGGCGGACTACATCGATGAAGATGTGCTTGCCGAATTTCCCGACTGGTACAAGCAGCAGACGGGCGAAGACCTCCGTATCATCTACCAGGTGTTCGATATCAACGAAATCATGCTCACCAAAATTGAGCGCGGGCACGAGGACTTCGACGTCGTATGCCCCTCGGAGTACATCATCGAACGCATGCTTCGCAAAGAGCTCCTGCTACCCATCGACCGCAACTTCGGCCACACGCCGGACTACATCCCCAACGTGTCGCCCTACATTCGCCACGAGCTGAACAAGACCTCGCAACCGGAACGCCAGACCGAGGACTATGCCGTGCCCTACATGTGGGGCACCGCTGGTATCCTCTTCAACAAAAAGTTTATTACCGCCGAAGAGGCCGGCACATGGGACATCCTCTGGGACTCCAAAAACCGCGGCAAAATACTGATGAAGGACAGCTACCGCGATGCCTACGGTACCGCCATCATCTACGCCCACGCCCGAGAGCTGGCCGACAGCACCGTCACCGTAGAGCAACTGATGAACGACAACTCCCCGCAGGCCATCGCCCTGGCCGAGCAACGCCTCAAGGAGATGAAACCCAACATCGCCGGCTGGGAAGCCGACTTCGGCAAGGAAATGATGACCAAGAACAAGGCGTGGATTAACTTCACCTGGAGCGGCGACGCCGTCTGGGCCATCGAGGAGGCCGATGCCGTGGGTGTGGAACTGGACTACACCGTCCCCTGCGAAGGCAGCAACATCTGGTACGACGGCTGGGTAATCCCCCGCTACGCCCGCAACGTGAAGGCGGCAAGCTATTTCATCAACTACCTCTGCCAGCCTTCCGTGGCACTGCGCAACATGGATGCCATCGGCTACGTCAGCGCCGTAGCCACACCGGAAATCATGGAGGCCAAGACCGATACCACGCTCGACGTGCACTCCGACCTCAGCTACTTCTTCGGCCCCCTGCCCGGAGCCGACAGCCTGCAGATAGACCCGGTACAATATCCTGACCGCCGAGTAGTGGAACGCTGCGCCATGATACGCGACTTCGGCGACCGCACGGAACTAGTGCTCGAGATGTGGAGCCGCGTGAAAGGTGACAATCTCAACACAGGCATCGTGCTGCTCATCTTCGCCGTTTTCGGTCTGCTCTTCATCTGGCTGGTATATGCCAAGATACGAAAGTACAAGCAGAAACGCCGCCACCGTCTCCGCAGAAAGCGGAAAAGGGGATGAACAACACATTGTTTACCTAAAAAAACGTCAACGTGCAAGGAACAAAGAATCTGACACAAGGCCCCATCAACCGCCAGCTTTTCACGCTGGCAATGCCCATCATGGCCACCTCGTTCATCCAGATGGCCTACAGCCTGACGGACATGGCATGGGTAGGGCGTCTGGGCAGTGAGTCCATGGCTGCAGTAGGTGCGGTAGGCATACTGACGTGGATGTCCGGCTCCATCGCCTTGCTCAATAAAGTGGGCGCCGAAGTCAGCGTAGGCCAGTCCATCGGTGCACGCAGCGAAGAGGACGCACGCAGCTTTGCCTCGCACAACATTACGATTGCCCTGCTCATCTCCGTCTGCTGGGGAGGCCTGCTCTTCCTTTTCGCCCGCCCCATCCTGAACATCTTCGAACTGAAACAGCATATCACGGACGCCGCCGTGACTTATCTGCGCATCGTGTCGACGGGACTGCCTTTCATCTTTCTCTCCGCTGCCTTTACGGGCATCTACAACGCGGCAGGACGAAGCAAGATTCCGTTCTACATCAGCGGGACGGGACTGATAATGAACATCGTCCTCGACCCTCTGTTCATCTTCGGCTTCGGTTGGGGAACAGTGGGCGCGGCACTTGCCACATGGCTTTCCGAAGCTACAGTATTCGGCATCTTCGTCTACAAGCTCCGGGGGAAAAGCGCCGTGCTCGGAGGTTTCTCCTTTATCGTTCCGCTGAAAAAGAAGTACACCCGGCGCATCTTCAAGCTCGGGCTGCCCGTGGCTACGCTGAACACGCTATTTGCCTTCGTCAACATGTTCCTCTCGCGCACCGCCTCGGAGCAAGGAGGACACATCGGACTGATGGCATTCACCACCGGTGGACAAATCGAGGCCATCACCTGGAATACTTCGCAAGGATTCTCCACGGGGCTGAGCACGTTCATCGCCCAGAACTATGCCGCGGGGCAGAAGTCGCGCGTGAAGCAAGCATGGCGCACCACCATGTGGATGACGGGCGTATTCGGAAGCCTCTGCTCACTACTGTTCATCTTCTTCGGCAGCGAGGTGTTCTCTATCTTCGTACCCGAGGCCGAAGCCTACCGTGTGGGTGGAGATTTCCTCCGCATCGACGGCTATTCGCAAATGTTCATGATGATGGAAATTACCATGCAGGGCGTGTTCTACGGACTGGGACGGACAGTGCCGCCTGCCATTGTCAGCATCGGATGCAATTACATGCGTATTCCGGTGGCGTTATTGCTGGTGCACATGGGTATGGGAGTGGACGCCATCTGGTGGGCAGTAAGTGGAACGACCGTTGCCAAAGGTCTTATACTGACAGCCTGGTTCGTCCTCATCAAAAGGAAAATTCTCTAAAAAAGGACAGAACTGGCGAACTTTAGAAAGAAGAATATGGTTATTATATACATAAATTTGCAACATTAAAGATAAAGTCAACTTTTAAAGAAAAAGAGTTATGAAGAAGATGAAATTTACAGTATTACTTTTGTGCGGCGCATTGCTGCTGGGCAGTTGCGGCACAATGAACAACAAGGCCAAAGGTGGAATAATCGGCGGTGGCTCCGGTGCAGCAGCAGGTGCCATTATCGGCGGACTGATAGGTAAAGGCAAGGGGGCAGCCATTGGAGCTGCGGTAGGTGCTGCAGTAGGTACGGGTGCCGGCGTTGCCATCGGACACAAGATGGACAAGAAGGCTGCCGAAGCTGCCAAGATTGAAGGCGCCCAAGTGGAGCAGGTGACGGATGCAAACGGCTTGCCGGCTGTCAAAGTATCCTTTGCGGCAGGTATTCTTTTCGGCTTCAACTCCGCAGCACTGAGCAACGAGGCAAAGGCTTCCCTGCGCGAACTCGCACAGATTCTGAAGGAAGACCCGACAACCGATATCGCCATCATCGGCCATACCGACAAAGTGGGTACTTACGAAGCCAACATGAAAGTTTCCAAGAACCGCGCCTATGCCGTAGAGAACTATTTGCAGGATTGCGGCGTATCTCCGGCCCAGTTCAAGAAAGTGGAAGGCGTGGGATACAACGAATACGACGAAAGTCTGTCTGCCGACCAGAACCGACGCGTAGAGGTATATATGTATGCCAGCGAACAGATGATTAAGAATGCGGAGGCAGCTAATTAATATGGTAAAGTGATTAATGTGTTAATGTGCCAATATGCATATTGGCACATTAACACATTAATCACATTGGCACTCTCTCCATGAAACTCCCGAAGCCTTTGCGGTTCCTCCGCAACATCATATTATTCTTCTTTATTTCCACTATCCTAGCGGTAGTGGCTTATCGTTTTGTACCCGTCTACATCACGCCACTGATGGTTATTCGCAGCGTGCAACAGGTCTTTAAGGGTGAAAGTCCATGCTGGCACCACACTTGGGTATCTTCCGACAAGATATCCCCTCACCTGCCTATGGCCGTCATTGCCTCGGAAGACAACCGGTTTGCCACACACAACGGATTCGATTTCATCGAGATACAGAAAGCGATAAAGGAGAATGAAACAAGAAAACGGAAACGGGGCGCAAGCACCATCAGCCAGCAGACGGCAAAGAATGTATTCCTATGGCCCCAGTCTTCCTGGGTACGTAAAGGACTGGAAGTCTACTTCACCGTACTGATAGAATTCTTCTGGTCCAAAGAACGTATCATGGAGGTCTATCTCAACTCCATCGAAATGGGAAAAGGCATCTATGGCGCACAAGCTGCCGCCAAATACAAGTTCAAGACTACAGCAGCCAAGCTCTCTGCCGGACAGTGCGCACTAATAGCGGCAACATTGCCCAACCCCATACGCTTCGACTCAGCACACCCCTCCCCTTACATAAAGAAAAGGCAAGGACAGATTCTACGATTGATGAAACTGGTACCCAAATTCCAGCTAAATGAGAAGCGGACAAAAGAATAAGAAGAGGATGTATCAAAACAGTTAATAGCACACAGATGACACATCCTCCTTTAATTTTTAATTCTTAATTTTTAATTAATATGCGTGTCCTCCCTCTTCCATCTCCTTCGCATCAATCTTGCGATTGTCGATACTGCGCCAAGCGTAGAAGATGTAGGCAAGAACGAAAGGAACAAGGATAGAGACATAAGCCATAACCTTCAGTGTGAACTGGCTCGAGCAACTGTTTGCCAACGTGAGTGAGCTTTGCAGGTCGTGGGTAGAAGGATAATAGGCCGTATTGTTATAGCCTGCCACAAGCAGCAGTGCCAATACCGTAAGCACCGTCCCTGCACCGGCAAACCAGATACCCTTGTCGAATGCCGGCTTCCACAGCGTGCGGATAATGCCCCAGAGCACAGCCACCACACCAACCAGGAATACAAGCAGCACTACCGGCATCTGCAGGAAGTTCGTCAGATACTTGTAAGGTTCCATGAACACCTCTCCCGTTTCCGGGCGTACAGCATAGCCGTCGGCAAGCAGCGTACGGATGACGAAGGCCAGGAAGAATACCAGGAACAACGCCGTATTTCCCCAAAGTGCCCGGCGGCAGCGTTTCACCAAATCATCCTCATTGATATTATTAATAAAATAAAGCGCTCCCAAGATACGTGCCAGGAAGAACACAGCCAGCCCCAGCACCACATTCCACGGATTAAGCAACGCATCCAACCCATGCCAGCCGTTAGCCCATTGACTGATAACCGGCATTGCCGCATCTGCGATATTCCCTTTATTGATATAGAAGTTAGACCCCGTGAAGAACGTGGCCACTGCCCCACCCAGCAATACCGGACCTACCACTCCGTTTATCACCAGGAACGTGCGATACGTTGTCTTGCCCAGCAGATTTCCCGCCTTCGACTGAAACTCGTAGCTGACAGCCTGCAACACAAAGCTGAACAGAATAATCATCCACAACCAATAAGCTCCTCCGAAACTGGTACTATAGAACAACGGAAACGAAGCAAAGAACGCGCCTCCAAACGTGACAAGCGTTGTAAACGTGAACTCCCACTTCCGTCCCGTAGAATTAATCATCATCTTCTTCTGCTCCTCCGTCTTCCCCAGACAGAACAGAAGCGAATTACCTCCCTGCACGAACAGCAGGAATACCAGTAGTGCTCCCAGCAAGGAGACTACAAACCACCAATAGTGTTGAAGAAATATATAAGCATTCATTGTGAGTTATGAGTTATAAGTTATGAGTTATGTGACGGTGTGTGCGTTTCGGTTTCCGGACCTTTGCGAATGGCCTTCAGCATAATTCCCACCTCAGCAATCAGCATGACAGTGAAAAGTACCAGGAAGATAAAGAACGTGGTCTGCACGGAGCCTACATCCAGCTTAGAGATGGCGGCACTCGTGGGCAGCATATCTTGGATGGCCCACGGCTGGCGACCACACTCGGCAACCACCCATCCGGCTTGTCCAGCCAGATAGCCCAGCGGAATGGTGAGCATAGCCACCCAATGCATCCATGGCATCCGCGACAAGTCTTTCTTATAGGCCAGGAACAGCACCACAATAAAGAAGAGGATGAAGTACCCACCCAACATCACCATCACACGGAACATGTAGAACGTAAGGGGCACATTGGGCACCAGCTCGTTCACGTCCTTGATATAACCGTAACCGAAATAGGCTACATTATCTTTCAACACTTTGGCAGCCACCTCTGCATCTGCCTCATTGCCCGCAGCCTTGGCTGCACGATAGGCGGCAAACGCACCGATAGCCGTTTTTCCTTTTTCTATTTTCTCCTCTGCCGAAAGCGCTACGGTACCATCGCTCAACGGATATCCACCTTTCAGCAGGTCATTGATGCCGGGAACAAAAGCATCCATCTTGCGCTCGGCAAGCAGCGACAGCATCTTCGGAATTTCCACACGGAAAAGGAATGGGTCTACTCCGTCCTGCGGTGTCTGCTTGGCAGGATTCAGCAGCCCGAACGCTACCAATCCGGCACCTTGCCGCCCTTCATAATAGCCTTCCATAGCAGCCAGCTTCATCGGCTGCTTTTGCGCCACCTGATAGCCCGAGCCATCACCCGTCCAGGCAGAGAGCACAGCGGCACACAGACCTACCCATGCGGCAATCTTTACACTTGCCAGCGCAAATTTCTTCTCGCGCTTCTTCCACAGATACCAGCAGCTTACGCCTACTACAAACACGGCAGCCAGCACCCAGCCGGACAGCACGCTATGGAAGAACTTATTGACAGCCATCGGCGAAGTTGCCACAGCCCAGAAGTCCACCATCTCGTTGCGTGCCGTATCGGGATTGAACTCCATACCTACGGGATTCTGCATCCACGCATTGGCAACCAGAATCCACCAGGCAGAAATCGTGGCGCCCAACCCCGTGAGCCAAGTAGATGCCAGGTGGAAACGCTTGCTCACCTTATCCCAGCCGAAGAACATGACGGCGATAAACGTTGCTTCCATAAAGAAAGCCAAAATACCCTCGATGGCAAGCGGCGCACCGAAGATGTCGCCCACAAACCAACTGTAATTACTCCAATTCGTACCGAATTCAAATTCCAGAATAATACCGGTTGCTACACCAATAGCAAAGTTGATACCGAAAATCTTCATCCAGAATTTGGCAGTACGTTTCCAAAATTCGTCACCCGTACGGTAGTACGCTGTCTCCATGATGCCCATAATTACCGCCAGTCCAAGTGTCAGCGGCACAAAAATCCAGTGATAGATGGCGGTCAAGGCAAATTGGGCTCTCGACCAGTCAATCAGGGAAGTGTCAATGTGTCCAAGCATAAGAATCAAGTTATGAGTTATGAGTTATAAGTTATGAGTTATTAAGTTTTTAAGTTATCGGGTAAGAACAGAGAGACACGGAGAATTTATAAGGGCAAGGAAATAAACTCTGTGTCTCCGTGTTTAGTCGCCCAGACTCCGATGGATAAGCTCATTACTGACATAGCCTTCCTTGTCATCGCCCACCACGGGGGTATTCAGAAACCGTGGGAAGAAGAAAAGGCGGAGAATGAAGAACATGATGAATAACTTCACAAGAATGATAAGCCACAAAGTACGCCCTAACGTCATACTTCGAAAACCTTCCAAATAAAAACGCCAAATGTTTACCGCAGTCTGTTTCATGCCGATAAAATTATAATGATTACAAATATAAAATACTTTTATATAAAGAACAAATAAAAAGGTGAAAAGTTGAACAGAAAAAAGACTTCTCCCATTCATCGGTACAAAAAAGATTTTAGGCGAGGAAAATTTCCCCAACGTCTATCACTTTTGCAATCCTTTCTCCACCCTACTACATTTGCAAATGTAAAACCATAGAATAACGAAGATATGACGAACGTAAAAAGATTGACAGTGATAGCGCTATGTATGGCAAGCTGTATGGGAGTGGCCGCCCAAAACGGCACTTCCACGCAGATACCCGGCAGTTCCGAGCAGCCAGCCGACAGCCTGCCCGCCCAATGGGACTTGCAAGCGTGCATCGACTATGCCTTGCAGCAAAACATCACCATCCGCAAGAACCGCCTCAGTGCGGAAAGTGCCCAGGTAGATGTAAAGACCGCCCGAGCCGCTCTCTTCCCCAGCCTTTCGGCCAGTGTGAGCCAGCGTGTCGTGAATCGCCCGAAGAGCGAGACAAACACCATCATCGACGGCGACAACATCACCAGCAGCCAGAGCAAGACTTCCTATAACGGCAGCTACGGCATCGATGCCAACTGGACCCTCTACAACGGCGGGAAACGCCTCAACACCATCAAACAACAGCAACTGAACAACCGCATTGCCGAACTTAGCGTAGCACAGAGCGAGAACAGCATCGAAGAAAGTATCGCACAAACCTACGTACAGATACTCTACGCCGCCGAAGCCGTGAAAGTGAACGAATCGACCCTGGAAGTGAGCCAGGCCGAATGCGAACGCGCCCGCCAACTTCTCGAAGCAGGAAGCATAGCCAAAAGCGACCTGGCACAACTGGAAGCGCAAGTGAGTACCGACAAGTACCAGCTGGTGACAGCACAAGCCACCCTGCAAGACTACAAACTACAACTGAAACAACTCCTGGAACTGGACGGCGAATCCGAGATGAACCTCTACATCCCCACACTCGGCACGGAAAACGTACTGGCACCCCTGCCCACCAAAACGGACGTTTACCGTTCTGCCCTCGTGCTCCGTCCGGAAATAGAAGCCGGCAAACTGAATATACAGACATCCGACCTCGACATCAAAATTGCCCGCGCTGGCTATCTGCCTACGCTGAGCCTCAGCGCCGGCATCGGAACCAGCCATGCCAACGGCAATGACTTCACCTTCAGCGAGCAAGTCAAACAGAACTGGAACAACTCGCTGGGCTTCACCGTAAGCGTGCCTATCTTCAGCAACCGGCAGACCAAGAGTGCCGTAGAGAAAGCCAAGATTCAGAAGCAGACCAGCGAACTGGACCTGCTGGACGACCAAAAAACGCTGTACAAGACCATCGAAACCCTCTGGCTCGATGCCAACAGCGCCCAGCAGCGCTACGCCGCCGCCACAGAGAAACTGAAAAGTACGCAGACCAGCTATGAACTGATTCAAGAGCAGTTCAACCTGGGCATGAAGAATACCGTAGAACTGCTGACTGAGAAAAGCAATCTGCTCAGCGCACAGCAGGAGACACTGCAAGCCAAATACATGGCCATACTGAATATGCAGCTACTGAAGTTTTATCAAGGAGAAAAAATCGAATTATAATACCTTATATATATATGAACAAAAAAAGAATCATCCTCATTGCCGTAGCTGCCGTAATCATAGTGGGCGGCGGCGTATGGCTCTTCGGTGGTGCCAAGGCCAAGCACAAGGTGACCTACGCCACAGCAACCATCCATAAAGGTGAGATTTCCGAATCCGTAACCGCCACGGGAACCATCGAACCGGTGACAGAAGTGGAAGTGGGTACCCAGGTGAGCGGTATCATTGACAAGATTCATGTAGACTACAATTCCGTAGTAACCAAAGGCCAGCTCATTGCCGAGATGGACCGCGTGACCCTGCAAAGCGAACTTGCCTCGCAACGCGCCGCCTACAACGGTGCAAAGGCCGAATACGAGTACCAGAAGAAACTCTACGAACGCAACAAGACGCTGAACGAAAAGCAGCTCATCGCCGCCACGGACTATGAGCAATCCGTCTATAACTACGAGAAGGCCCGCAGCAACTACGAAAGCAGCCAGGCATCACTGGCAAAGGCTGAACGCAACCTCTCCTACGCCACCATCACCTCTCCCATCGACGGTGTGGTCATCAGCCGTGACGTGGAAGCAGGACAGACCGTGGCTTCCGGCTTCGAGACACCGACACTGTTCACCATCGCTGCCGACCTGACGCAGATGCAGGTTGTGGCCGACGTGGACGAAGCGGACATAGGCGGTGTGGAAGAGGGACAGCGCGCCACGTTTACCGTAGACGCCTACCCGAATGACGTGTTCGAAGGAGTGGTCACACAAATTCGTCTGGGAGATGCCAGCTCAAGCAGCACGTCGAACACCAGCACCAGCACGGTTGTGACCTACGAAGTAGTCATCTCCGCCCACAACCCGGACCTGAAACTGAAACCACGCCTGACAGCTAACGTCACCATCTTCACCCTCGACCGCAAAGACGTGCTGTGCGCTCCCGCCCGTGCCCTGCGCTTCAACCCCGAAAAACCGCTTATCGGCGACAATGATATCGTGAAGGATTGCGAAGGGGAACATAAACTCTGGACCCGCAAAGGCAACACCTTTACCGCCCATCCAGTGAAGATAGGTATCTCCAACGGAGTCAACACGGAAATTATCAGTGGCATTAACGAAGGTACCATAGTAGTGACCGAAGCCACCATCGGCAGCATGCCCGGCAGCGGCGCTCCGGACATGAGCCAGGAAGCTCCCGGCGGTGAGAAGAGTCCGTTCATGCCTGGCCCTCCGGGAAGTAAGAAGAAGAGCGGAAAATAATACAAAAAAAGAATTATGAATAAAGCAGTCATTGAACTTCAAAATATCAAACGCAACTTCCAGGTGGGGGACGAAACCGTGCATGCCCTGCACGGCGTCTCGTTCACCATCCGTGAAGGCGAGTTTGTCACCATCATGGGTACATCGGGCTCCGGAAAGTCTACTTTGCTGAATACCCTCGGCTGCCTGGACACACCCACCAGCGGCGAATACCTGCTGGACGGTATCTCCGTACGTACCATGAGCAAGCCTCAACGCGCCGTACTACGCAACCGTAAAATCGGCTTCGTATTCCAGAGCTACAACCTGCTGCCCAAAACCACTGCCGTGGAAAATGTGGAGCTACCGCTGATGTATAACTCCTCCGTCTCGGCTTCCGAAAGGCGGAGACGTGCCATCGAAGCCCTGCAAGCCGTGGGGCTGGGCGACCGACTGGAACATAAGTCCAATCAGATGTCCGGCGGTCAGATGCAACGCGTAGCCATCGCCCGCGCCTTGGTGAACAATCCCGCCGTTATCCTGGCAGACGAAGCTACGGGTAACCTGGACACCCGTACTTCTTTCGAGATTCTGGTACTGTTCCAAAAGCTGCATGCCGAAGGGCGCACCATCATCTTCGTCACCCACAACCCCGAAATAGCCCAGTACAGCAGCCGCAACATCGTGCTGCGCGACGGACAAATCAAGGACGATACCATCAACACCCAAATCCAGAATGCAGCCGAAGCCCTGGCAGCATTGCCTAAGCAGGAGGAGGAATGAGGGATAAGGGATTAAGGATTAGGGATTAATTTTAAACTTTCCATTAAAACGATATGAACGGAACAAACCTTTTCAAAATAGCCTTGCGAGCCTTGAACAACAACAAGCTGCGCGCATTCCTCACCATGCTGGGCATCATCATTGGCGTGGCGTCCGTCATCACGATGCTTGCCATCGGACAAGGTTCGAAGAAAAGCATCCAGGCGCAAATCTCCGAGATGGGCTCCAACATGATTATGATTCACCCCGGTGCCGACATGCGCGGCGGTGTCCGCCAAGACCCCAGCGCCATGCAGACCTTGAAGCTGACCGACTACGAAGCCCTGCGCAACGAAACCAACTTCCTGGCTGCCGTCAGCCCCAATGTCTCCTCCAGCGGGCAGCTCATCGCGGGCAACAACAACTACCCTTCCTCCGTGAGCGGCGTGGGCACGGACTATCTCGAAATCCGGCAGCTCAGCGTGGAGAACGGCGAGATGTTTACCGAAGCCGACATACAGACCTCTGCCAAGGTGTGCGTCATCGGAAAGACCATCCAAGACAACCTCTTTCCCGGAGGAGAGGACCCCGTGGGACGTATCATCCGTTTCAACCAAGTGCCCTTCCGCGTGGTGGGCGTGCTGAAGTCCAAAGGCTACAACTCCATGGGCATGGACCAAGACGACGTAGTGCTTGCCCCCTACAGCACCGTGATGAAACGCCTGCTGGCACAGACCTACCTTAGCGGCATCTTCGCCTCCGCCCTCACCGAGGACATGACGGACAATGCCACCGACGAGATCACCGAGATACTGCGCCGCAACCACAAGCTGAAGGAGAGTGACGACGACGACTTCACCATTCGCAGCCAGCAGGAACTCAGCACCATGCTGAACTCCACCACCGACCTGATGACCACGCTGCTTGCCTGCATAGCCGGCATTTCGCTCGTAGTGGGCGGCATCGGCATTATGAACATCATGTACGTATCGGTGACGGAACGCACGCGCGAAATCGGCCTGCGCATGAGTGTAGGTGCCCGCGGTGTCGACATCTTGAGCCAGTTCCTCATCGAAGCTATCCTCATCAGCATCACCGGAGGCATCATCGGCGTCATCATCGGATGCGGAGCCAGCTTGATAGTGAAGGGCGTTGCCCACTGGCCCATCTTCATCCAGCCGTGGAGTGTATTCCTCTCCTTCGCCGTATGTACCGTCACCGGAGTGTTCTTCGGTTGGTATCCCGCCAAGAAAGCTGCGGACCTCGACCCAATAGAGGCCATACGCTACGAATAACCTTTTCTCCCTTGCCGGAAGTTAGCCAAATAGTTCTTAAGTATTAGGAAAAAAAATTCCGGCAATAGGGAAAAAAGTTATGCGAAACCAAGGATAATCTCTATCCCAAGCCTTGGGATAGACATCCGCAAGCTTGGGATACATATCCGCAACCTGGAAACGCTTATCCGCAACCTGCGAACAGAGATTTGCTTCGCAGGCGGCGGATATTTCCAATATCCACCTAAAATCCGTATCTTTGTATCATGATGAAACAACAGCTCCCTAACCCACGCCGCCGCGGCATCGAAACCCTGATACACATCATTGTCTGGGGTATCGTCATCGGTTTCCCCTTTCTGATGATGACACGCAGCGGCTTCAATATCAGCCTCGCGGACTATCTGCGCCACGGTAGCAGCAGTACCCTCTCATTCTTCCTTGTATTCTACATCAACTACTGCCTCCTCATTCCCCGCTACTTGTTCGAGGGACGCATCCGGCAGTATCTCCTGCTGAACACACTGCTCATCATCTGCATTACCACCGGCGCCCACCTTTGGCAAGAATACACATTCCAAAACCATATGCGCGGCGATGATGACGGTCAGCACATGGGGCCTCCCAAATGGATATTCATCTTGCGCGACGTCTCGACCATGATTCTCACCGCCGGCCTCAGCGCTGCCATCAAGCTGAGCCGCCGCTGGGCGCAGATGGACGCCGCCCGCCGCGAAGCCGAGAAAAGCCGCACGGAAGCCGAGTTGAAGAACCTGCGCAACCAGCTCAACCCGCACTTCCTGCTCAATACGCTGAACAACATCTACGCCCTCATCGCCTTCGATGCCGACAAGGCACAGACTGCCGTGCAGGAACTGAGCCGACTGCTGCGCCATGTGCTGTATGACAATCAGCAGAACTTCGTCACCCTGGACAAGGAGATGGACTTCATCCGCAACTACATCGAACTGATGCGCATCCGTCTCTCCGCCAACGTCCGTGTGGAAACAAAGATAGACGTCCGACCGGACAGCCGTACGGAAATAGCTCCGCTCATCTTTATTTCCCTCATAGAGAATGCCTTCAAGCATGGCATCTCCCCCACCGAGCCCAGCTTTATCCGTATCCACTTCAGTGAAAGCCCCGGAGAGATACATTGCGAAATAACCAACAGCTATCATCCCAAAAGCGTGGCAGATAAAAGCGGAAGCGGCATCGGCCTGGAACAGGTGCGCAAGCGTCTGGAACTGACCTATCCCGACCGTTACGACTGGCAGCAAGGAGTGAGTGAGGACATGAAAGAGTATAAATCTATTTTAATTATAAAGATATGAATCTGAAGTGCGCCATTGTAGACGACGAGCCCCTCGCCCTGGGGTTGCTGGAAAGCTACGTCAACAAGACCCCGTTTCTGGAGTTGGTCGGTAAATACTCCAGTGCCGTACAAGCCATCAAGGAGTTGCCCGAGAAGCACATCGACCTGCTTTTCCTCGACATCCAGATGCCCGAACTGAACGGACTGGAATTTTCGAAGATGGTCGATTCCGGCACCCGCATTGTCTTTACCACCGCCTTCGACCAGTATGCCATAGACGGCTACAAAGTCAATGCGCTGGACTACCTGCTGAAACCCATCTCCTACGTCGACTTTCTGCAGGCTGCCAACAAGGCTGTGCAATGGTTTGAATTGCTGCAACAGCCCAAGGAAGAGATTCAGAGCATCTTCGTAAAAAGCGAGTATAAGCTGGTGCAAATCGAATTGAGTAAAATTCTGTACATAGAGGGGCTGAAAGACTATCTCAAAATCTACGAGGAAGATTCTCCCAAGCCTATCCTGTCTCTCATGAGCATGAAGGCAATGGAGGAACTTCTGCCTGCCTCGCGTTTCATGCGCGTCCACCGTTCCTACATTGTTCAGAAGAATAAAATACGTATTATAGACCGTGGCCGCATCGTGTTCGGAAAGAATTACATCCCGATAAGTGACAGCTATAAACAAGCTTTTCAAGAATTTTTAGACCAAAGAAGCTAAAAAAAATCGACTAATCCGTCGATAAAATCGGAAAAAACGTCGATTTATTATAGAATCCTTTTGCATATTAAAATATGTTTTTTTATCTTTGCACCGAACAGATAGGAGTTGTGAAACTCCCCCAATAGAATAGTTTAGTTAAGTCTAGTTTAGTTTTTGTGTGAAGCACTTCCTCCGTAAGCGAACGTTGGAAGTGCTTTTTACATATCAACACTATTTAATCCACAAGCAGAAAAATTATCAAAGCAAATTTAAAAAACTATATATAACTACATATCAAACACCAACATAACATTCATTTTCTTATCTTTAATACAGAAACAAGTGGGTACGCATGTTTTATGATTTTACTAATCACATCTGTATAATGTTAGTTTCGCGACAACCATTATACGGTAATAATCTTGTAAATTATGGAAATCAAGAAAACATCCAAAGCAAGCCTGGAAAACAAGAAGTCAAGTTGGCTACTTGTAGGTTATGTAATTGTGCTGGTCTTCATGTTCGTTGCATTTGAATGGTCGAAGCGTGATGTTAGGATTGACATGAGCGGTGCTATTACCGAGAACGTATTTGAGCAGGAAATTGAAATTCCTATCACGGAGCAACCCGAATTAGTAGCTCCGCCACCCCCTCAAGCTCCTGCAATTGCCGAGGTATTGACAATTGTGGATGATAATGACAATGTGAAAGAAACAGCCATTGCCTCTTCCGAAGAAATCGGTGAAGCTGTAATCATCAAACCCATATCTCCAACCGTAGATGAAGAGATTCCGGTAGAGGATGAGATTTTTGAAGTTGTAGAGAAGAATCCCGAGTTTTCTTATAATGGCATGAGTCTGATGCAATATCTGGGTAAGAGTATAAAATACCCGACTATTGCACAAGAGACCGGAACCCAGGGGCGCGTAATAGTACAATTCGTTGTCAACAAAGACGGCAGCATCGTAGATGTAAAAGTAGTAAGAGGCGTAGATCCCTATCTGGACAAAGAAGCTATCCGTGTGATTTCCACCATGCCCAAATGGAAACCCGGTGAGCAACGAGGCAAACCGGTCCGTTGTAAATTCACAGTTCCCGTAATGTTTAAATTACAATAGCAGACATGCCAGTGTCCACTTTCCACTTGTCTTCATAAGGTAATCTCCAATATCCGAGGGTGTGTCGAAACTGGTATTCACCACAGATTACACAGATTTGCACAGATAAGTATCTTTGACTATCAGTAGATTAAGCTCATTCTGTGTTAATCCGTGTAATCTGTGGTGAATTTTGACACACCCCCATTTTTTTAAGTATCAACACAGCCATTTCCTTCTTCCATATTTTTCTTTCCGCAGAAAAACAAAAACATTCAGCCCTCTCAGACTGTTACATAGAAAAACAATATATCACTCCTGATAAAACCACACGATAATGAAATCACAACTCTTTGACATCAGAAGAGAATATAAGAAAGGCAGGCTGACACCGGGTAACCTCAACGACAATCCCTTTGAGCAATTCGACCATTGGCTGAACGATGCTATCCATAGTGATGAGTACGAGCCCACCGCCATGACGGTAGCTACAGTCTCGACAGACGGGCATCCTTCTACACGCACAGTGTTGCTGAAAGGGGTGGAAAATGGCCGTTTCATCTTCTTCACCAACTACGAAAGCAGAAAAGGCCGGCAACTGACTGCAAATCCGTATATATCCTTATCTTTCGTATGGCACAAACTGGAAAGGCAAATACACATTGAAGGAAAAGCTGAAAGATGCGCTCCTGCCGATTCTGACGCCTATTTTGCAAGCAGGCCTTACAAAAGTAAAATCGGGGCGAGGATTTCACCCCAAAGTCACGTCATCGGCAGCCGTATGGAGATAATGCGCGCGTTCGTCCGCGAAGCGGCAACATGGATAGGGCAAAGTATCAAACGTCCCGACAACTGGGGAGGTTTTGCCGTCACCCCTTTCCGTTTTGAATTCTGGCAAGGACGGGAAAGCAGGCTACACGACCGTTTCCTCTATTCCCAACAAGCGGATGGCAGCTGGAAAAAGGAGAGGCTGGCTCCCTAAATACGGACAGGGAAACACTTCTCATCACAAATAAATCTTAAAAGGAGGAACAAAGCCACAGAAACGCTGTTTGAAGGGGAAACTCTAAAAACAACAGTTATGAATTACGGTATCAGTATTCTTTTCAGGGCTATACCCTTGTTGATGGCCCTTTTCTGTTTCGGCTACGGAGCCTTTGTGCTCCACGAAGGACTGGATTCGGCAAAATTTGTGGCCGGTCCGGTAGTATTTTCCTTAGGGATGATTTGCATTGCCTTGTTCGCCACAGCGGCAACAATCATTAGACAAATCATTCATACCTACAATCCGATAGTCAGATACGCACTTCCGGTTATCGGTTACCTGGCAGCCGTACTCACAGTAATCTATGGTTGGAGTTACATGCACGAAGCTGCCACGGCAAGCAATTTCGTGGCAGGACACGTGATTTGCGGAGTCGGTTTCATCACAGCTTGTGTAGCTACCACAGCCACAGCCTCCACCCGCTTCACCCTCATTCCCGCCAACTCGGAACGTACCGACCAGCTACAACCTGCCGATGCATTCAATTCCTCCCAGGGATATATCCTGATAGCAGTTGCCACCCTTATGGCAGTAATGGCATGGATATGGGCCTTCTGGCTATTGTCAAAAAGCAGCGAGCACAATGCATATTATGTAGCAGGCCATGTCATGGCAGGACTTGCTTGTATCTGTTCCAGCTTGGTGGCGCTGGTTGCAACCATCGTCCGCCAGATACGCAACAACTATACAAAGTCTGAACGGAAACAATGGCCGGCCCTTGTTTTGATAATGGGCAGCATAAGCATTCTCTGGGGACTTCTGGTCTTGGCCAACAGCAATCCGGCACTCTCCTCCACAGGATATATTATGATAGGCCTGGGACTGGTATGCTACAGCATTTCCAGCAAAGTCATACTACTTGCCGCCATCTGGCGGAACACTTTCAAGCTGGCCAACCGCATCCCGCTGATTCCGGTCTTCACGGCCCTGGCTTGTCTGTTTCTCTCCGCCTTTCTGTTTGAGATGGCAAGCCTGCACAATGCCTATTTTGTCCCTGCACGCGTACTGGCAGGTTTGGGAGGCATCTGCTTTACATTATTCTCCATCGTAAGCATTCTGGAGAGCGGTACATCTAAGTAGACATTTTCCCGCCATTGGCCTGAGCATCGAGGAACAATTCCACACGCTCGGCATGGTGGGCCACATAAGCTGCCGGACCGGTATCCCCGGAATCAAGAATATCGCGGACCACATCCGCCTTATTCTTGCCGGTAATAAAGAAAATAAGATTCTTCGCAGCAAACAAAAGGCAGCCGGTCATGGCTATGCGTTTCTGCCCATTATAGGGATTGACACTCACCTCATAAGGATGAAAGGAAGAAAGCAGATATTCCTGCCCCGGAAAGATAGAGGAGGTATGCCCGTCGTCTCCAGCACCGAGCAAAACGACATCGAAGGCCGGGAAGCCACCCCAAAGCGGAACCGTGCGGCAAACCAGCGTCGAATAGTTCTTTGCTTCAATCTCCGGGCGGTTCACTCCATAAATAGGATAAACGTATTCATCGGGCATGCCTACTTCATCCAACAGCAAACGGCGCATGGTACCATAATTGCTCTCATAATCCTCTGCCGGCACACACCGTTCATCCACCCAATAAATCCGCATCCGCATCCAAGGAGTCACCTCCTTGTACTCGTTGGCCCAAATGTCAAACATCAGCGAAGGAGTACTTCCCCCACTGAATGCAAAATAAAAGGTCTTTTCCGGCTCACGCTCCATCATCGCAATCAAATGTTCAATCAACGCATGTGCCGTAGCTGTAGCCGAATGGTAAACATAACTTTTCATAACTCGCAATATTCATCTGTATTAGTCAAATTCTTACACGGATTAGTCCACTCAGCACCATGTTCGTGCATCATCGCTTCACTTTCCAAAGGTCCCCACGTACCTACGGGATACCCATATAAAGGAGCATCCGTATGCTCTTTCCAATAGCGCAACACGGGATCGAAAAAGCGCCATGAAGCCTCTACCGCGTCGCTGCGGGTAAAGAGTGTAGGGTCACCTTGTATGCAGTCCTCTATCAGACGGGCATAGGCATCGCCGGTAGGCAACCCGCCCAACTGGTCATAACTGAAGTCCATCATCACCTGCTTCACGTCAAATCCCGGTCCGGGAGTCTTCATGCCGAATTTCAGCACAATGCCTTCATTGGGTTGCAGGCGGAGAATCAGCTTATTCGCGCGGGGACAATGTCCACCCTCGCAACGAAACATCTGATGGGGCGTCTCACGGAAATGTACAACAATCTCAGTCACCTTTGTCGGCATTTGTTTGCCGGTACGGATATAGAAAGGAACACCCTTCCACCGCCAGTTGTTAATACCGATTTTCATGGCAATATACGTTTCGGTACGCGAATCAGGTGCCACGTTCTTCTCTTCCCTATACCCGGCTTTCGAGCCCGAAGCCGTATATTGTCCGCGGACAATGTGTTCCTCCAAATCCTCCTCTGTCAAGGGGGCCAATGACTCATAGACCTTCACCACCTCGTTGCGGAAATTATCGGCATTGAAAACGGCAGGCGGTTCCAATGCAGTGAGCGCCACAAGCTGTATGAGGTGGTTTTGTACCATATCGCGCAGGGCTCCGGCACCTTCATAGAATCCGCCACGTCCTTCGATACCCAGATTCTCTACGGCTGTAATCTCCACATAGTCTATATAATTACGGTTCCATAGCGGTTCGAAGATTCCGTTGGCAAAACGGAAGGCGAGAATGTTCTGCGCCGTTTCCTTACCCAAAAAATGGTCGATGCGGTAAATCTGATGCTCCTTGAAAACGGAAGCATAAATGCTATTCAGCTTTCTGGCTGACTCCAAATCGTAACCGAACGGCTTTTCAACGATGATACGCGTATCAGGACGGTTCAGACCGGCCGCCTTCAAGTGCAAGGGAATGACACCGTACAAGGAAGGTGGAGTAGCCAGATAGAACAGCAGGTTGTCCGGTTTCTGCTCACCGGTAAACTCTTGTAAACGTCCGTCCAGCAGATGATAGCCTTCAACCTCGGCGGGATCCAATGTCTGGTAATGCAGATGGCTGCAAAAATCCCTCATTTTATCTTCCACCTGCTCTTTGGAAGCTACGAACTTACTCAATTCACTCATTATATATTCTTGGTAACGGGCATCCGTATACTCGGTGCGTCCTATCCCCAGAATGGAGAATCCTTCCGGCAACCGTCCGCCACTATATAAAGTATAGAGCGCCGGCATCAGTTTGCGCTTCGTCAAGTCACCCGAAGCGCCGAATATAACAATCACTAATTTATTCATCATCTTCTCCCCCTTTCTCACACATTGTACGTACCCGATTTCGTATCTCCTCCGTGTCCCGTCCAATTTTCATGGAAAAACTGTCCACGCAACTCGTCTGTCCTTTCAAAGGTATGCGCACCAAAATAGTCACGTTGCGCCTGAATCATATTGGCAGGCAACTTGGCAGACACCAGCGAATAGAAATAATTCAAGGCGGACGAGAATGCAGGCACCGGAAGTTCCTCTTTCATGGATTGTGCCACCAGATGTTTCCAGCCGGAAAGCAACAGCTGCATTTCATTTTTGAAATAAGGAGCCAACAGCAGATGTTTGGGCTTGTCTTTTGCCTCGAAAGCCGTAGCTATGTCGTTCAGGAAAATACTACGGATGATGCAGCCGCCCCGCCACATGCGTGCGATGGATGCCAAATCGAGGTTCCAGGCAAAAGCGTCGGATGCACGCTGCAACACGGCGAATCCCTGAGCATATGACACTAATTTGGAAGCATAGAGTGCGGAATAGATATCCTTCACCATCTCCGACTTGTTGTACACCGCCTGCGAGCGTCGGCATACAAATTGCTTGGAAGCCGTTTCACGCAAGCCCTTCTGTGCCGACAAACTACGTTCGAACACAGCCGTAGCAATCAGCCCCAACGGCATGCCCAGCTCCATCGCATTGATAACGGACCACTTGCCCGTACCTTTCTGTCCGGCGGTATCCAATATCTTATCTATCAGGTAACCTCCTGATTTGTCCTTATGACGCAGTATGTTGGCGGTAATTTCAATGAGATAGCTACGCAACTTACCCTCATTCCAATCAGCAAAGATTTCCGCCATCTGTCCATTGTCCAGACCAAGCAGATTCTTCATCACCCAATAAGCTTCGGCAATAAGCTGCATATCTCCATATTCGATACCGTTATGTATCATCTTGACGAAATGACCGGAACCGGCAGGACCAATCCACTGGCAGCACGGGGTACCGTCAGATGCTTTTGCCGCAATACTCTGCAGGATAGGCTTCACCTCAGGCCAGGCACTTTCAGAGCCTCCGGGCATGATAGACGCGCCGTTCAGCGCTCCTTCCTCTCCACCGGAAACTCCAGCTCCCACAAAACGGAAGCCTTTCTTTTCGGCCAATGCCACACGCCGGTTGGTGTCCTCATAATTGGAATTACCACCGTCAATCAGGATATCCCCTTCGGACAAATGGGGAAACAGCTGTTCCATCAGTTCATCCACCGCACTGCCGGCACGAACCATCATCATTATTTTGCGGGGTATGGCAATGGAAGTTACAAATTCGGCTATATCTGTATAGCCTTCAATTTTTTTCCCTTTGGCGCGGCCGTTCACAAAACGTTCCACCACCCCTTCTTCCACTCCCGGAACCGTACGATTATATACCGAAACATTCCATCCCTTATCTGCCATATTGAGGGCCAAATTCTCGCCCATAACTGCCAGACCGATAAGTCCAATGTCTGTTTTATTTAAATTCTTCATATTCATGTAAATTTTGTCTTTATATGGAAACAAAATGCTAACAGCATTTGTTCGTATGAATTACGAAAATAAAATAGTACTTTTGTCAGCGAAAGCCTATTTTTCAACCAGACAGAAAACCAATGCTCATGAAGAACTTCCACATCGGACTATTGCCACGCATCATCATTGCCATTATCTTAGGTATACTTTTCGGAAATTTCCTACCGGCTTCGCTGGTACGGCTGTTCGTAACATTCAATGCCATTTTCAGTGAATTCCTGAACTTCTCCATCCCCCTCATCATTGTGGGACTGGTCACGATTGCCATTGCCGACATCGGCAAAGGAGCCGGACGGATGCTGGTCGTCACGGCGCTCATTGCTTACGGAGCTACCCTATTCTCCGGCTTTCTCTCCTATTTCACCGGTATGGCGGTATTTCCTTCCCTCATAGAAACCGGGGTGCCGTTAGAAGAAGTCAGTGAGTCTCAAGGCATTCTTCCCTATTTTTCCGTGGGTATCCCGCCCTTGATGAATGTTATGACCGCACTCGTACTTGCCTTCACACTGGGGCTGGGCCTGGCTCATCTGAAAAGTGAGGTACTGAAAAATGCGGCACGCGATTTTCAAGAGATTGTCATCCGCATGATCAGTGCAGTGATATTGCCGCTGCTTCCCATCTATATTTTCGGCATTTTCCTCAACATGACGCACAGTGGACAAGTATTCGGCATCCTGATGGTCTTTATTAAGATTATCGGTGTAATCTTCCTGCTTCACATCTTTCTCCTGGTATTCCAATACAGCATTGCGGCACTGTTTGTCCGCAAGAACCCTCTCAAACTACTGGGACGAATGATGCCTGCCTACTTCACGGCTCTAGGCACTCAATCCAGTGCCGCCACTATCCCCGTAACATTGGAGCAAAGTCGGAAGAACGGCGTCTCTGCCGATATTGCCGGATTCGTCATCCCACTTTGCGCCACCATCCATCTGTCGGGCAGCACATTGAAGATTGTGGCATGCGCCCTGGCACTGATGATAATGCAAGGCATGCCCCATGATTTCCCTCTATTTGCAGGATTTATCTTCATGCTGGGCATCACTATGGTAGCCGCTCCCGGGGTACCGGGAGGCGCCATCATGGCATCACTGGGCATCCTGCAATCCATGCTGGGCTTCGACGAGTCGGCACAAGCGCTGATGATTGCACTATACATAGCGATGGACAGCTTCGGTACTGCCTGCAATGTGACGGGCGACGGGGCAATCGCACTGATTATCGACAAAGTGATGGGAAAGAAATAGTTTATATTTTGCCATCTCGTGGAAAATAACGAATATTGCAGTCCGAAAAGACATAATAACAAGAAGCATACATTATGAAGAAAGCCCTTATCTCCGGCATTACCGGGCAGGACGGCTCGTTCCTTGCCGAATTCCTCCTGCAGAAAGGATATGAAGTGCACGGTATCCTGCGTCGCTCTTCCTCTTTCAACACCGGCCGCATCGAACACCTCTACTTCGATGAGTGGGTACGCGACATGAAACAGAAACGTACCATTAATCTGCACTATGGAGACATGACAGACTCCAGCTCTCTCATCCGTATCATCCAGAGTGTGCAGCCGGACGAAATATATAACCTTGCCGCCCAAAGCCATGTCAAAGTATCCTTCGACGTGCCCGAATATACCGCCGAAACCGATGCCGTAGGCACCCTGCGCATGCTCGAAGCCGTACGCATTCTCGGTATGGAAAAGAAGACACGCATCTACCAGGCCTCCACTTCCGAGCTCTTCGGAAAAGTGCAGGAAGTGCCGCAAAGCGAAACGACCCCGTTCTATCCCCGCAGCCCCTATGGCGTAGCCAAACAGTATGGCTTTTGGATTACAAAGAACTACCGCGAAAGCTATGGCATGTTTGCTGTAAACGGCATACTCTTCAACCACGAGAGCGAACGCCGAGGTGAAACCTTCGTGACAAGAAAAATCACACTGGCGGCTGCCCGCATCGCCCAAGGCTTCCAGGACAAGCTGTATCTGGGCAATCTGGATGCCCGGCGCGACTGGGGATATGCCAAAGACTACATCGAGTGCATGTGGCTCATCCTGCAGCACGACACCCCCGAAGACTTCGTCATTGCCACCGGAGAAATGCATACCGTACGCGAATTTGCGACACTGGCATTCCGGGAGGTAGGCATCACTCTGTGCTGGGAAGGCCAGGGAGTGGATGAGAAGGGTATCGACACACAGACCGGAAAAGTCCTCGTGGAAGTCGACCCCAAATATTTCCGGCCTGCCGAAGTGGAACAATTGCTGGGCGACCCCACCAAAGCAAAAACACTGCTGGGATGGAATCCGAGGCAGACCAGTTTTGAAGAGTTGGTACGCATCATGGCAGAGCACGACATGAAATTTGTGAAGAAACTGTATTTAAGAAGCAAAGAGCTTTGAATGAACTATTAAACTTTCAGACAACAATGTTAGACAAAAATGCCAAAATATATGTAGCAGGCCACCGGGGACTGGTAGGTTCTGCCATCTGGAAAAATCTTGAGGAGAAAGGATACACCAATCTCATCGGCAAGACCCACACAGAACTCGATCTGCTCGACGGAGTTGCCGTACGCCGCTTCTTCGACGAGGAACAGCCCGAATATGTATTCCTTGCCGCCGCCTTTGTGGGTGGCATCATGGCCAACAGTATCTACCGTGCCGACTTCATCTACAAGAACTTGCAGATACAGCAGAACGTCATCGGCGAAAGCTTCCGCCACGGAGTGAAAAAACTTCTCTTTCTGGGCAGCACCTGCATCTATCCCCGTGATGCCGAACAGCCGATGAAAGAAGACGCACTCCTCACTTCTCCGCTGGAATACACGAACGAGCCCTATGCCATCGCCAAAATAGCCGGACTGAAAATGTGCGAAAGCTTCAATCTTCAATACGGTACGAACTACATTGCCGTGATGCCCACCAACCTTTACGGTCCCAACGACAACTTCGACCTGGAACGCAGCCACGTGCTCCCTGCCATGATACGCAAGATACACCTCGCCCACTGCCTGAAACAAGGCGACTGGGATGCCGTACGCCACGACATGAACCTGCGTCCGGTGGAAGGCATCAACGGCGACAGCAGCAAAGAGGACATTCTGAATATCCTCCGGAAATACGGCATCAGCGAAGAAGAAGTGAGATTATGGGGTTCCGGCACCCCCTTGCGCGAATTCCTCTGGAGCGAGGAGATGGCAGATGCCAGCGTCTTCGTCATGGAACACGTCGACTTCAAAGATACCTTCAAGCCGGGCGACAAGGAAATCCGCAACTGTCACATCAATATCGGTACGGGCAAGGAAATCACTATCCGCCAGTTGGCAGAGCTGATTGTCAACACCGTAGGCTATCAGGGCCGGTTGACCTTCGACACTTCCAAACCCGACGGCACCATGCGCAAACTGACCGATCCCGGTAAGTTACATGCATTGGGATGGCATCATAAGATTGATATCGAGGAAGGTGTGCAACGCATGTACCGATGGTACTTGGGAAAGTAATTAGTGACGTCTGATTAGCCATGAATGCCATACGGTACAAGGTGGAAACTGTATTGTTTATATTGCTGATACTTTTATCAGGTATCAGCCCAACCATGAATGCCATGATAGCTCCCGTGACCTATTCCGTTCGCGGCAAAGTCATCGACAGACAGTCCAGACAACCCGTGGCCTACGCCAACGTTTTCGTTGCCGGCATCCCCGGGAAAGGGGCATCCACCGATTCACTCGGCACATTCAAGATAGAGCAGGTACCTCCGGGCATCTATAGCCTTGAGGCATCCTGCATAGGATACCAGACTGTTTCCACCCCCGAATATATCGTTTCAGCCTCAACCCCGTTCATCGAGATAGAGATGGAAGAGGATGCCAATCTGCTGAACACAGTAGTGGTGGTGCCTTCCCCCTTCCGGCGAAGTATCGAAAGCCCGGTCAGCATGCGTATCATCGGCTTGCAGGAAATAGAGAAAAGTCCCGGAGCCAACCGGGATGTTTCGCGCATCGTACGCTCCTATCCCGGCGTCTCTTTCTCTCCCATCGGCTATCGCAACGACTTGATTGTTCGGGGCGGTTCTCCTTCCGAAAACCGCTTTTATATGGATGGCATCGAAATCCCCAACATCAACCACTTTGCCACTCAGGGTGCATCCGGAGGACCGGTAAGTATTGTCAATGCCGACCTGATACGCGAGATTACATTTTATACGGGCGCCTTCCCCGCCAACCGCTCCGGAGCCTTGAGTTCCGTCCTCGACTTCCAACTCAAGGACGGAAATCCGGACAAGCAGGCGTTCAAAGCCACCATCGGCGCATCGGAAGTCTCGCTCAGCGGAGCAGGCCATCTGGGGCAGCGCACCACTTATCTGTTCTCCGCACGCCAGTCCTACCTGCAACTTTTGTTCAAGGCTTTGGGACTGCCCTTCCTGCCCAATTTCATTGACGGACAATTCAAAACAAAAACCCGTTTCAACGAGCACAGCGAGCTGACCCTGCTTGGTCTTGCAGGCATTGACAAGATGAAACTGAATACCGATGAAAAAGGAGAAGATGCCGAATATCTGCTCAGCTATCTCCCCACTATCCATCAGGAAACATTCACTCTCGGAGCCTCTTACAGACACTACAATGGAAGGCACGTACAATCCCTTATACTGAGCCATAACTACCTGAACAACCGCAATCTGAAATACCGCAACAACGATGACTCTTCCGAAGACAACCTGACCCTGCGCCTACGCTCCACAGAACAAAAGACCACCCTGCGTTTCGAAAACCAAACGCGCTTGGGAGCATGGACCCTAAAAGAAGGAGCAGAACTGAACAACTCCATCTATACAAACCACAGCAGGCAAAGACTATACGGCAGTCATTCGGGTACGCTTTCCATCTACGAAACCTCACTCGACATCTTCGGCTGGGGGGCTTTCTTCTCTTCCAACTATACCACCGCCGACAAGCGTCTGGCCCTTTCTGCCGGTATCCGTATGGATGGCAACACTTACAACCGAAAGATGCGGCAGCTATGGAAACAGTTCTCCCCACGCCTCTCTGCATCCTACAAACTCTCGGAACAATGGACCCTGAGCGGAAGTACCGGCCTCTACCACCAATTGCCTCCCTACACCGCTTTGGGATATAAAGACAATGAAGGGCAATATCTCAACAAAAACTTGAAGTACATGCAGGTCTTTGAAAGCAGCCTCGGTCTGGACTGGCACCTGCAAGACCGGTTCATGGTTTCTGCAGAAGGTTTCTTCAAGCGTTACAGCCGTATGCCACTTTCCCTCCAAGACAACATTCCGTTGGCATGCAAAGGAAACGATTACGGTGTCACCGGCAACGAAGCACTCGCCCCTACAGCCAGCGGCAGGGCCTACGGACTGGAAACCATGTTCCGCTGGCAGGCATCCGGCAAGTTCAATCTCGTATCCTCCTTCACCTTATACCGCAGCGAATACCGCAACCGTCCAGATGGAGACTTCATTCCATCTGCCTGGGACAACCGTTTCATACTCAACATGAGCGGTACATACAACCTGCCCCGGCGCTGGAGCATAGGAGGCAAGCTAAGCTATATAGGCGGCAGCCCCTACACTCCCTATGATGAAGACAAATCATCACTCGTAGAAGCATGGGATGCCAAAGGACAGCCCTACTACGACTATGCGTACTATAATACCGGGCGGCTTCCCAACTTTGCCCAGTTAGACTTGCGTGTGGACAAGTCCTTCTACTTCCATCACTGCATGATAGGAATCTATCTGGACATACAGAATATCACCGGCAACAAACTGAAGCAACCGGATGTGATAATGAGTACGGGCATCATCGAAAATCCGTCTGCTCCTGTTACCGAACAGCACTATAAAATGAAATACCTCAAGCAGGAAAGCGGCACTATCCTGCCTACTTTAGGTATAACTGTCGAGTTTTAGCAAATAGCCGCCATAAAAACTATTTTCCCTATAAAAGTTTGCTTTCTATATATAAACCCTTATATTTGCACAATTTTCAACCAAATGTGCAATTAATATCATGGAACAAAGTTTTATCGCCTATATAGAGAATAGCATAAAGGAAAATTGGGATTTAGACGCTCTGACCGACTATAAGGGAGCAACCCTACAATATAAGGACGTAGCCCGCAAAATAGAAAAGCTGCATATCATTTTCGAGGCAAGCGGCATCAAGAAAGGCGATAAGATTGCCGTCTGTGGCCGCAACAGTTCCCACTGGGGCGTAACGTTCCTCGCAACATTGACCTACGGTGCGGTAATCGTCCCCATCCTTCACGAGTTCAAGGCAGACAATGTACACAACATCGTGAACCATTCCGAAGCCAAACTGCTTTTCGTAGGCGACCAGGTTTGGGAAAACCTCAACGAAAGTGCCATGCCGCTGCTGGAAGGCATCATGATGATGGCAGACTTCTACATTCTTGTCTCCCGTAGCGAAAAGTTGGACTATGCCCGCGAACATCTCAACGAAATGTTCGGTAAGAAATACCCCAAGAACTTCCGCAAGGAGCATGTCAGTTATCACAAGGACCAGCCCGACGAACTGGCGGTCATCAACTATACATCCGGCACCACCAGTTACTCCAAAGGAGTGATGCTGCCCTACCGCAGCCTTTGGTCAAACACCACTTTTGCTTTCGAAGTATTGCCGCTGAAAGCCGGTGACAAGATTGTCTCCATGCTGCCAATGGCACATATGTACGGACTTGCATTCGAGTTTCTGTATGAATTCGCCGTAGGTTGCCACATATTCTTCCTCACTCGTATGCCCAGCCCCAAAATCATTTTCCAGGCTTTCACCGAAGTGAAGCCTAACCTGATTGTGGCTGTTCCGCTCATTATCGAAAAGATTATAAAGAAGAGCGTACTGCCCAAGCTGGAAACTCCTGCCATGAAGCTGTTGCTGAAAGTACCCATCATCAATGACAAGATAAAGGCGACCGTACGCGAACAAATGATTCAAGCCTTTGGCGGAAACTTTGCAGAAATCATTGTAGGAGGAGCTGCCTTCAACCAGGAAGTGGAGCAGTTCTTAAAGATGATAGATTTCCCCTATACGGTAGGCTATGGAATGACGGAATGCGGCCCCATCATCTGTTACGAGGATTGGACCCGCTTCAAACCCGGTTCTTGCGGAAAGGCCGCACCGCGTATGGAGGTGAAAATCCTATCATCCGATCCCGAAAACATTCCGGGAGAGATTGTCTGCCGTGGTCCCAATGTCATGCTGGGTTACTACAAGAACGACGAGGCCACCGTACAGGTACTCGACAAAGACGGCTGGCTGCACACCGGAGACCTTGCCCTGATGGATGCCGAAGGCAACGTAAGCATCAAGGGACGCAGCAAGAACATGCTCCTTGGTCCGAGCGGTCAGAATATCTACCCGGAAGAGATAGAAGACAAACTGAACAATATGCCGTATGTAGCCGAAAGCATCATCGTGCAGCAGAATGAGAAACTGGTAGGTCTGGTTTACCCCGACTTCGATGATGCCTTTGCCCATGGGCTGAACAATGACGACATCGAACGCGTCATGGAGGAAAACCGTGTGGCACTGAATGCAGAACTGCCCGCATACAGCCAGATATTCAAAATGAAAATCTATCCTGAAGAATTTGAAAAAACGCCGAAGAAATCTATCAAACGCTTCTTGTATCAGGAGGCCAAAGGATAATGTAAAAAAACAATTAAACTACAACCTATCTAACCCTTTCTAAATTATTATCTAAATGAGAAACGAATTATTATTATCCGCCATGCTTCCGATATGCGGAATGGCGGGAGAAGCGTATGGCATGCCGCCTGGGGATGCCGTACCTGCTCCAAAAGAGCAGCCAAACATCATTCTGTTCCTAGTGGATGACATGGGATGGCAAGACACGTCCCTCCCCTTTTGGACACAGCGTACCAAGTACAACGATACGTACCATACTCCCAACATGGAACGGATGGCTACACAAGGCAAAATGTTTACGCAGGCCTATGCATGCAGCATCAGTTCACCTACGCGTGTCAGCCTTTTTACGGGAATGAATGCTGCCAGGCATCGAGTCACCAGTTGGACCCTCCGCAAGAACACTACCCATGAACAACCCGACTCGGTCATGATTTATCCGGAATGGAACGTTAACGGCATTTGTCAAGAGCCTGGCGTGGAACGGACCACACAAGTCACCTCCCTGGCCGAAGTGCTCAAAGACCATGGCTATCACACCATTCATTGCGGAAAAGCCCACTTCGGTGCTGAAGGCACTCCCGGAGCCGACCCGTTGAAAATGGGGTTTGAAGTGAACATAGCCGGACATGCTGCCGGTTCACCTGCCAGCTACTATGGCAAGGAGAATTTCGGCAACAAAACAGACGGTAAAAGCCCGCTGGCTGCCGTACCCGGTCTGGAGAAATATCATGGAACCGACACTTTCCTAAGTGAAGCCCTTACCATAGAGGCCATGAAGGCCCTGGACGATGCACAGCAGACTGACAAGCCATTCTTTCTGTACATGGCACACTATGCCATCCATACCCCTATACAACCTGACATGCGTTTCTACCAGAAGTACCTGGACAAAGGCCTTCCTCCGGTAGAAGCTGCCTATGCTACTCTCATTGAGGGTATGGACAAAAGTCTGGGAGACATTATGGATTATCTGGACAAGAACAACCTGACGGAAAACACTATCCTCATCTTCATGTCCGACAATGGCGGTTTGGCGGCCCATACCCGCGCCGGACAACTGCATGTCCAGAACTATCCGCTCAACAGTGGTAAAGGTTCCGCCTACGAAGGAGGCATACGTGAACCGATGATTGTCCGCTGGCCGGGCATCGTAGCGCCCCAAACCCAATGCGACCATTACCTGATGATAGAGGACTTCTTCCCCACCATCCTTGAGATGGCAGGCGTAGACAACTATACAACCGTACAGCAACGCGACGGCATCAGTTTCATGCCATTGCTCACCGGAAAAGGTAAAATGAAAGACCGTGATATCTACTGGCATTATCCCAATAGCTGGGGTCCTTCCGGCCCGGGCATCGGAGCCACTTGCTCCATCCGTTCGGGCGAGTGGAAGCTGGTGTATTATTTCGGTGACGGTAGACGGGAACTTTTCAACATCCCCGCCGACATCAGTGAAAAACATGATATGGCCCGAGAGAAGCCTGAAGTTGTCAAAGAGTTGTCACGGAAATTAAGTAATTACCTCCGGTCTGTGGATGCGCAGCGCCCTCTGTTGCGTGCCACCCGCCAACCAGCTCCCTGGCCGGACGAAATATAGAAAAAAGTATGAAACGAAACCTTTCCCTCCTCCTTGTGTCCCTGCTTTTTGCAGGGACAGCTCTTGCCCAAGAACATAATCCGGGCAGCGTACAGCCGGATACGATTCAGAAATCCTCTGAGAAATCTTTCCGGAAACAACGCTCTCCACAAACAGACCATGGCCCGGTAGGTATCAATATCTCCTTATGGAAAAACATCTCCACACAGCGGACTGATACCATAGGAAGCACCTGCTTCAATCTGGGTGTGTTCTCCTCCATGAACCGTCTGAATGGCCTCGGCATGAATATTCTTGGCAGTGTAACCGGCAGGGATGTGAACGGTGTACAGATGGCAGGTCTGTCAAATATGGTGGGGGGAAGCATGCGAGGCATGCAGATAGCAGGAATTACCAACATCAATGGCAACAACCTTATCGGAGTATCCGTTTCGGGACTGGTAGGTATCACCGGAAACCATGCGCAAGGCGTCATCATTTCCGGTCTGGCAAACATCAGTGGGGACTATAATCGTGGCGCCTCCATAGGCGGCCTGTTGAATATCAGCGGAGAAGGTGCTTCCGGCATACACTTTGCCGGACTCGCCAATATTTCCGGTGGAAATTTCAAAGGATTTTCAGGGGCCGGCCTGCTAAGTGTAATCGGTGAAGACTTGAATGGCATGCAGATGTCCGCCCTTACCAACATCACCGCCGGAGATATGACCGGTGTTCAGGTTTCCGGCCTGGGCAATGTGGTGGGTGGTACAGCCCGAGGATTACAAATAGGCGCTGCCAATATGGCCATACGTGCCAAAGGGCTTCAAATAGGTCTATTCAACTACTACAAAGAAAAATTAGATGGTTTCCAGTTGGGATTAGTCAATGCCAATCCCCAAACAAAAGTTCAACTGATGTTTTTCGGTGGTAATGCCACCAAGCTGAATGTAGGTGCCCGTTTCAAGAACCGGCTCTTCTATACCATCCTCGGTGGCGGTACCCATTATCTGGATTTTGGCGATAAGTTTTCCGCTGCCCTCTTCTACCGTGCCGGTCTTGAATTACCGCTCTACAAACAGCTGTTCATCAGCGGAGATCTGGGATACCAACATATAGAAACCTTCAAGAACAAGGACTACGGCATTCCGGCACGTCTCTATGCCCTCCAGGCACGTGTCAATCTGGAATACCACCTGACCGAGCGCTTTGGCATATTCCTCACCGGCGGTTATGGCGGCAGCCGCTACTACACCCAAGGGAAAACCTATGACAAAGGCATCATTGTAGAGGGCGGGGTGACGATACTGAAATTATAAATTATTGTTTCTCCTTAATCAGCCCCGTCCTATACGCCACCAGCAGTTTCATCAAATCCTGAATCTGCGTAACGAGTTCACTTCCTTTATCCGTATCCTTCACCATCATACGCTGCGAATTGAATTCGACAACCAGGGTTGTAGACTTGATGTCTTGTCCTTCTTCAATGGCTTTCTGACGGCTCTGGAACGGCTCATGCTGCACCAACTGCAAGCCGTGGGAATGATATACCAGCGTATATCCCGCAATTCCCGTTTCCGGCTGATAGGCTTTTGAAAAACCACCGTCAATCACCAGCAGCTTACCATCCGCTTTGATGGGTTTCTCACCTTTAATGGTCTTTACCGGTACATGTCCGTTGATGATATGCGAATGTGGCCCCGGCTTCACGCCGAACTCTTCAAGAATGCGGTCACACACCTCAGCCTCGTTGCGCAAAGCATAGTAATGCCCTTTCGTCTCCTTATGCAATGTTTTGTCGGCCACAAAATAGCGTTCAAAGGTAGCCATCTTGTCTTTATCGAAGGAAGGGGCATCCGGTCCGCACCACATGTACCAGACATAATCCAGTGCAAACTGTTTCTCGTCCGAACCGTCCTCGTCAAAGTAAGCGGTACGTATCAGCTGGTCGGTCTTTTTCAGCAACTTACGTCCCCAGTATTCCTTTTGGCCGATGCGGACATGTTTAAAACTGCCGTCCGCATTCAGAGGCACGGAAGCATGATAAAGCAGGTTACTGTTGCACACCAGATACATGCCGCCATACGTAAACAAGCAGCGCATGTGCTTCTTCATCTTCTCGCTGTTCATGAAAGAAGAATGAATCCGGTGCATCAGTTCGCGCTCTTCGTCCGACAGACGATACGGGTCCGCCGGGTCTACGGTGGGGAAATTCACATCGCGCAACGGATATTCCTTGCCTTCGTATACAAACACACCACGCTCGAAATCCACCAGATGCAGCAGTTTCCGGTTCTCCATACCGAACTCAGGACGGCGGCTGATGATTTCCGCCTCCAGTTTCAACTGGATAACCGTAATCGCCTTGTGCATCTGTGTAATCAGCCGCAAGGTCTTCTCATTGTATTCCGCATCGGCAAAGTTCATTTTCGGCGCAAAGATGGTGCAAGGGTCATCCGCATAGGTATCCATGGCAAACGTTGCAAGCGGCAACAGATTGATGCCATAACCATCCTCCAGCGTTGCTAAATTGGCATAGCGCATCGACATACGGATTACGTTGGCTATACAAGCATCATTACCCGATGCGGCACCCATCCACAGAATATCGTGGTTACCCCATTGGATGTCGAAATTATGATAATCACAGAGAGTATCCATGATAATATGCGCACCCGGTCCGCGGTCGTATATATCGCCCACGATATGCAGCGAGTCGATGGTCAAGCGCTGGATAAGGTTGCACATCGCCACAATAAAATCATCCGCACGCTTCGTAGAGATAATGGTACTGATTATGACATTGATATAGGCATGCTTGTTAGGTTCGATGCTCGATTCGTGCAACAGCTCTTGAATGATATACGAGAACTCTGCTGGAAGTGCCTTGCGTACTTTCGAACGGGTATATTTGGACGAAACGTTCTGGCATACTTTTACCAACTGGTTCAGTGTTATCAAATACCAGTCATCCAGGTCCGTTTCCTGCTCCTTGATAAGTTGCAGCTTCTCTTCCGGATAATAAATTAACGTACAGATTTCCTTCTTCTCACTTTCGCGCAGTGTATGCCCGAATATTTCGTTCACCTTACGTTTCACTGCCCCCGATGCATTCTTCAGCACATGCTGAAAAGCCTCATACTCGCCATGAATATCCGTCAGAAAATGCTCTGTACCTTTCGGCAGATTCAGAATGGCCTCCAGATTGATGATTTCTGTACTGGCATCAGCAATGGTAGGAAAACTGCGTGATAATAATTGCAAATAACGCAAGTCATTGACAATACTTTCCGGAGTTATATTTCCCATAGTTATTTAATTGATAGTTGATAATTGACAGTTGATAATATCCCTCATTCTTCATTATCCATTAATGAAGAACATGAGCAGCACTTGGGCTATAATTACCCGTAGAAACATGCACAGCGGATAAACCGTAGCATAAGCTACAGACGGATTGTCTCCCGGAATGGTGTCGTTGGCGTAGTTCAGCGCCATGGGGTTTGCCATGCTTCCGCACAGCATACCCGCCATTGTTCCGAAATCTATCTTCAGCCACTTGAAGGTAACGATACCCATAATCAATACCGGAACCACAGTCAACGCAAAACCCGTAGCAATCCATAACAGCCCTTCCGGCCGGAATACCGTATCGAAGAAATGGGCACCCGCATCCAGTCCCAGGCAAGCTAGGTAAAGAGACAATCCCAATGCACGGAGCATCAGGTTCGCACTGCGCGTAGTATAAGTCACCATGTGCATCCTCGGACCGAATGTCCCGATAAGAATACCTACGATGATAGGGCCTCCTGCCAATCCGAGCCGCACGGGAGCGCTGATGCCGGGAATGGAAATAGGAATTGCTCCCAAAGCCAGACCGATGACAATACCGATAAATACCGCCACCAAGTTCGGTTCCTTCAGGCTTTTCACAGCATTGCCCAGCACCTTCTCCACATTTTGTATAGCAGCGGCTTCGCCCACTACGGTCAGGCGGTCACCCAATTGCAAGGTCAGTTCCGCTGTGGCCAGCAGCTGCACGCCGCTACGATAAACCCGGCTGATATTGATACCGTAATGATTACGCAGATGGAGAGAACCCAGCTTCTTGCCGTTCAACTCCGGGCGCGTCACCACGATACGTTGCGAAATCAACTGGCTGTCTATGGCATTCCAGTCTATATCTTCCTTGTTCCAATCAGTATGCTCCTGCTCGCCGAAAAGCACAGTCAGAGCCGGCGTATTTTTCTCCGAGGTAATCACCAGCAGGCGGTCACCTTCCTTTATAATCTTTTCCGAGGTAGGAATACTCACATTCCCATCCCGCCACAAGCGGGAAATCACGAACTTCGGATAGCTGTTCAGCCCGCCTATTTCCTTGATACTCTTGTTGAAGATGGCAGGATTGTGCACCTGGAACGCAACAATGTAAGGCTTGTTCACGTCATCCTTCTCTTTCAATTCCAGGTCTTCCTTATGCGCCAGCGTCTTACGGATGAACAGTACGGCCAGAATGACCCCTACCACCCCCAGCGGATATGCCACCGCACACCCCAAAGCAGGGGTACTGGACTCCAATCCCATCTGTTTCAATGTCTGCTGTGCCGCACCGAGTGCCGGTGTGTTTGTCGTGGCACCGCAAAGTATGCCCACCATATCCGGCAGGGATACTCCCAACCCATAGCTGCCCAGTACAGTCAGCAGGGTGCCGATAAGCACTACACCCGTGGCGAGCATATTCAGTTGTACCCCTCCTTTACGGAAAGAGCTGAAAAAGCCCGGTCCCACCTGCAAACCCAAAGCATACACAAATATCACCAGCCCGAAGCTTTCCGCATAATTCAGCATCTGCGGGTCTATGGACAACCCGAAATGCCCGGCAATGATGCCGGCAAAGAATACAAACGTCACTCCCAATGAAATGCCGCAAACATGTATCTTCCCCAATCCCAATCCGATAGCAGAAATCAGTGAGAGTACCACAACCGCCTGCAAGGCGGAGTGCTCGACGAATAAACTATATAGCCAGTCCAATGTGCATTCTATTTTACGGTTTCAGGCTGCAAAGATAGTGCAAACCTCATGCAAAATAAAACGAACCCGTCTATTTTTTATGCGGCAGCACTTCTAAAAAAGGGATACGATACAATAAATCCCTGCTGCCAGCAAAGCACTGACGGGGATAGTCAGCACCCAAGCGGTCATCAGACTCTTTGTAATTCCCCAACGCACAGCCGAAAGCCGCTTCGTAGCCCCTACTCCGATAATAGCTCCCGTTATGGTGTGTGTCGTACTTACCGGAATCTTCAGATACTCCGTCAGATAAAGCGTAAACGCACCGGCAGTTTCCGCAATCACCCCTTCCAGTGGCGTCACCTTCGTAATCTTAGTCCCCATGGTCTTCACAATCTTCCACCCGCCGGACATGGTACCGAGTGAAATGGCCGTAAAACAAGAGAATGCCACCCAGTCCGGCAGGTCATCAATACTGTTTATCCCCATTCCCAGTCCTTCCGAATGTCCGGCTATCATAGCCGCAGCAATGATACCCATTACCTTCTGTGAATCATTCAGACCGTGCCCGATGCTGAACAAAGCCGAAGACACCAGCTGCAGTTTCTTGAACCACACCTCGGCCGTATGGGGATGCGCCCTGCGGCAAATGTACAAGACCAACAACGTAAAACCAAATGCCACCACCATACCAATCAAGGGAGCCAGAAAAATGAATGCCGCAATCTTCAGAATGATACTCAACTGGATGGCCTCAAAACCGTGTGCCATGATGGCAGCTCCGGCAAAACCTCCGATAAGCGTGTGCGAAGAAGAGGAAGGGATTCCCTTCCACCAAGTGAACAGATTCCAGGCAATAGCCGCAATCACGCCGGCCAGAATGATAGGCAAAGTAATGTAAGGCTCCATCACCGTTTTCGATACGGTGTTGGCAATGCCGAAACCGCCGATGACACACTTGGCGATGAAAAAGGCCACAAAATTGAAGAAAGCCGCCCATATCACCGCCTGAAACGGTGTAAGCACTTTGGTAGACACAATGGTGGCAATAGAATTGGCCGCATCATGAAAACCGTTGATATAATCGAATATCAGAGCCAGTACAATGATAATCACTAATAGTTCCATGCGTCCGTTCGTTTATGCGTATTTCACAATCAGGCTCCTCAAAATCTTGCCCACGTGTTCGGCTGCGTCCGTCGTTTTTTCCAACTCATACATAATCTCCTTGATTTTGATGAGTTCAATGCAGTCCTTCTCTTCTTCAAAAAGCCTGGTGATGAAAAATTCATAAATATCATCTGCCCGGTTTTCTATGTCATGCAGCTGGTTGCAATATGCGCGCAGCTTATCCGGACTCTTGCGGAATGCCTCCAGTTCATCCATGGCCTGGCCGATGAGGGCCGCTTCTTGTTGAACCATATGTCCCAGCTCTTTCCCCTTGTCCGAAATAGGATGCGGATTATAGATAGTGATACGCTTGGCACAGCTGTTTATTCCATCAATCACATCATCCATGCCCGAAGCCAGGTCATGGATATCCTCCCGGTCAAAAGGAGTAATGAAAGTAGTGCCCAGTTCATCCAGAATCAGATTGGTCAGCTTATCACCCTCGCGCTCCAAATCTTTGATTCGTTTATAATCTTCCGCCCTCTTCTCAGGCGAGTCATGGCCCAATATTTCTATCAACAGAGCCGACGAGGACAATAAAATCTCAGACAATTGCTTCAGCAAAGGAAAGAATTTCGGTTCTTTTGGTGTGAACCGGCTAAAAAAAGAATTCTTCATAATGGATAAATGTACTAAGTATATTAATTTATTTTTGTTTTCGTTGTTTCAGTCTTGCACGCAGCACTTCTACCACGGCCGGCAGTATGGAAACCACAATAATGGCCACAATCAGCAGTTTGAGGTTCTCTTGTACAAACGGAAGGTCACCGAAGAAATAACCCGCATAACAGAAGATGGCAATCCAGCAGGCGCCCCCAATCAGGTTGTACAGCATGAAGTAATAGTAATGCATCTTACCCATCCCCGCCACGAATGGCGCAAACGTACGGACGATAGGCACAAAACGGGCTATGATAATTGTCTTGCCTCCATACTTCTTATAGAACTCATGGGTCTTGTCGAGATGGCTTTGCTTGAATATTCTGGAATCGGGATTATTGAAGAGCCTTTGCCCGAAGAAATGCCCTATCATGTAGTTGCAAGAGTCGCCCAATACCGCGGCAACAAACAATATCAAAGCCAGCACATTGACCTCGAGAGGCATGTCGGGCAGTGCGGCAATAGCTCCCGCCACAAAAAGCAGGGAATCGCCCGGCAGGAAAGGTGTGACCACCAGCCCCGTTTCGCAGAAAATAATCAGAAACAATATGGCATACGCCCACATATGATATTCCTGCACTATATCGATCATATACTGATCGATATGGAGAATAAAATCTAATAGAAAATCCATTATATATTGATTATCAGTACTTAAAAAATAGAGAAAAACTCGGCATGGGGAGACGGGCAATCTCTCCGGCTCCCGAAAGAGAGGAAGGGAAAGTACTAAATAAGAATACGCCTCAGCGTATATACATAATATCTATATGAAATCTTATGGGGATGGAAAGTAAAGGGGAAAGAAGTTGTCTTTTCTTCCGGGAGCAGAGTTTTCAGGGTTCTCGCAACCTTGGCGGCAATGAAGTCCGGATTAAGCCTCAACAATTTCGAGCAAGAGGCATGCCGTAATGAGAAGGTATTTCCTATGCAAACGGCATCTGCCAGGCAATTATAATTCGCGTCCTCCCCTTTTTCCTGGCATTGTCTGCCATCTGCCCCCGACAAGCTGTGCTGGGCTCCGGAGAAATAATGCACATCCGCAGTAGGGAGTGTCTTACATCCCTCCATATCATCAGAAACGGAAGTGAACTTCGATATGAGGAACAACCCCAACAAGATATAGAATATACATTTCGCCATAGCGGGTGCAAATATAGAAACTATTTTCGGATTACAACAGAAAAATGAAAAACAAAAAGCGGTTAACCGTTTCATCAGTCAACCGCTTTCTTGTTTTAGTAGTGGGTACGAGAATCGAACTCGTATACCATGCGTGAGAGGCATGTATCCTAACCGTTAGATGAACCCACCCTCGCATTTGTCTTGTACACCCTCAGGGATTCGAACCCTGGACCCACTGATTAAGAGTCAGTTGCTCTACCAACTGAGCTAAGAGTGCATCTGGCGGAAGCTGGGGGATTCGAACCCCCGGTACGGTTACCCGTACGTCAGTTTAGCAAACTGGTGGTTTCAGCCACTCACCCAAACTTCCTTTTTTATAACCAGCATTCTTTTCAAATGCGGTGCAAATGTAGGGCAAACTTTTGGACTGTGCAAATCTTTCCTACATATTTTTTTCACCGTTTTCATACAATTTGAGATAACACGTTAACACTCAAACCCTAAAACAAGAAAAAAAATTTGATACATATCAAACCGTCCTTTTCAACCTTTCCTTATCTTTGCGCGATTTTTAAAGTATAGTGCACATACACGGACAATGATACAACAAGAAAGCCTGAAAAAGCGGCTTGCCAAGCTGGCCGCCCCCATTTTTATAGAGACACTTCTCATCATGATGCTCGGTGCGGTGGACACCATCATGCTGAGCCGCCACTCGGACAACAGTGTTGCCGCCGTAGGGGTAGTCAACCAAATTATCATGCTCACTTTCCTCGTTTTCGAAGTCATCAACCTCGGAACGTCCGTTCTGTGTTCCCAGTATCTCGGTGCGAAACTACACAAGAAAGTAGTGCAAGTAGTCGGCGTATCCATCCTCGTCAACCTGGCGGTAGGTATCACGGTCAGCCTGGTACTGTTCTCCTGCGCCCATCCCATCCTCCGGCTGATGGGGCTCACCGCTGAACTGATGCAGGACGGCATGGACTATATGCGTATCGTAGGCGCTTTCGCCTTCTTCCAGGCACTATCCCTCACCCTCTCCGCCTCCCTGCGCAGTGCCAACAAGGCCATCTACCCGATGATGGTCACCGTCGTAGTCAATATCCTCAATATCATCGGCAACTACTCCCTCATCTTCGGCCGCTTCGGCTTTCCGGAACTGGGCGTGGAAGGCGCCGCCATCTCCACAGCCTTCAGCCGGGGTGTCTCCATGATTATACTGTTCGTCATACTGTTCCGCAAGCACATCCACCGTTTCCCACCGGCATACTTCCGCCCTTTTCCGTGGATAGAACTAAAGAACCTGATGAAGGTAGGCCTGCCCTCCGCCGGCGAACAATTGTCGTACAGCTCGTCGCAAGTCGTCATCACCTACTTCATCAACATGCTGGGAGTGGAAGCGCTCGCCACCCGTACCTATTGTGTCAACATCATCATGTTTGCTTATCTGTTCAGCATCTCCATGGCACAAGGCGGAGCCATCTGTATCGGGCATCTGATAGGCGAGAAGAAACCTCACGCAGCCTTCCTTATGGGAAAATACGTCATGAAGAAATCCGTCATGATTACCGTCATGCTGTCCTGCATCCTCGCTCTTTCGGGGCATGCCATCTTTGGCTGGCTCACGTCCAACCCCGACATCATACGTATGGGTGCCACCATCCTTATCATAGATGTACTCCTCGAAATAGGCCGCCCCATCAACATCTTCGCCACCAACGCCCTTCGTGCGGCAGGAGATGTCAACTACCCCTTCTACGTAGGGTTGGTGGTGCAGTGGAGTGTAGCTGTAGGTGTGGGATACCTTTTCGGCTTCCCCTTCGGCTGGGGTATCTGCGGCATGTGGGTAGCCTTCCTGTTGGACGAGAATATCCGCGGCTTCATTTTCGTCCGCCGCTGGTATGGCATGAAATGGGTAAACAAAAGTTTCATACGGAGCTGATTTTTTCTCGTAAAAACCTTATCTTTGCCCCTCGAACAAACAAATTATGGCTTTATGGATGCACTATTGAAAGAAACCGTAGATGCCGCTATCAACTCCCGCTATCCAGGCATGGCTCCCGAGGGAAGAAGGTTGATAGAGGAAATCCTCATTCGCAAGGAAGTAGAAAAGGGCGCATTATTACTCAATGAAGGGCAGATAAGCCATAATATCGTATTTGTAGGAAAAGGCATGTTGCGCCAATTCTATTATAAAAACGGTAAAGACGTCACCGAACACTTTTCCTATGAAGGCTGCATCATCATCTGCATAGAAAGTACCTTGAAGCAGGAACCCACCCACCTCATGATTGAGGCACTCGAACCGAGTGTCGTATACCTGCTGCCATACAACAAGCTGCTGACACTTACCGAAATCTCATGGGAAATAAACATGTTCTATCGGAAGATTCTGGAATATTCCCTGATTGTTTCACAGATAAAGGCTGACTCCTGGCGGTTTGAGACTGCACGCGAGCGCTATAACCAGCTCATGGAACATCAGCCCGAAGTCATCAAGCGGGCTCCCTTGTCGCACATTGCGTCCTATCTGCTGATGACCCCCGAAACACTGAGTCGGGTACGTTCGGGCATACTGTAACCCTCCTCCTGTCTGCCCGGAGAATACATATCTGAATTTATATAGAAATTTTACCATTTCTCCCCTAAGCGTGCATTGATTGCCATACAATCATTTCATGCTCAAGGTTGTTTTATATGTATTTAAAATATTAAAATTCAGATTATGAATACTATACATAATTTTTCCGCTTCCCTGATACAGCGGACAAAACAAGCCGGACGATACAGTACATCCGGTATATATACCAGTACAGTGAACAGTTTTTTCCGCTTCATCGGCCACCGTTCCATCACCTTTGCAGATCTCACCCCCAGCCTCATCAAGCAATACGAAGACCGGCTGCTCGGCGAAGGGCGGCGCCATAATACCATATCCACCTATATGCGTATGCTCCGTTCCATCTCTCACCAGGCTGCCGAACAAGGCATTCCATTCACACACAGTATAGACGATTTGTTCGCCTATGTATTCACTGGCTATGAGCCTACCGCCAAACGGGCCATCTCTCCTTTACTAATCCGACGCTTGGTAAATCTTGATTTGGAGAAGAAACCCGCCTTGCGTTTCAGCCGCGACATGTTTCTGTTAAGTTTTTACTTACGAGGCATTCCGTTCGTAGACCTTGTACATCTCCGCAAAACGGATGTCAAGCACAATACCATTTATTATTACCGCCATAAGACCCGTCAGCAATTGTCCGTACATATAGAGTCGTATGCCGCACAGATTATAAATAGGTATAAAAACGAAGCCGCCTCTTCCCCCTATTTGCTACCGATATTATCACTGACCGGGGAAGATGGTTACAGACAATACAAAAGTGCTTTACGGCTCTACAACCAACATTTACACACACTTTCGAAGATGTTACGGTTAAGCATTCCATTAACATCTTATGTAGCCCGCCATAGCTGGGCCACCACTGCCAAAGACGAAGGAGTGGCCATTTCTGTGATTAGTGAAAGCTTAGGACATACTTCTGAAAAGGTAACTCATGTTTACCTCGCTTCTTTTGACAACAATGCGATGAGTAAAGCAAATAAAAAAGTGATTGCGACAATTCATCCAAACAAAAAGAAAAAGCCCTAAAAGCAAGAATTTGTAAAAGTATTCCTATTTGTATAGGAGTACTTTTATTCGTCAATTTTATTCTCTTACTTACAAGGTAAGAGAATATATTTTGTGGCTGCAAAGATATGAAAAAGATTACTACAATCGTAAAAAATAGATTTATTTTTTAATTCATATTTATCTCATATATAGATATAAGACACATTGCAGCCACTTGTATTTCAGTCTTATATATTTACATAAACACATCTATTTTTAATTCAAAAATTAAATTTAATTATGAGATAAAATATCGTTTTACATTTTAATTACATATATAGTCTTTTAATGTAAAACACCTTTTAATGGCTGATTTATAAGATTATCTTCTAAATAAAACACGACCTCTTACCTTGTAAGTAAGAGAGTATTGGTATCCATTACCTTGTAAGTAAGAGAATTATTAAACAAACAGAAATGAACAGGTTTTTCTCTTTCCATACCATTGAGAGAGCAAAAAGCTATTGAATTAGTGTGAATTATGAAACAAGTTCTCCATTTCAATAAAGTGATTAAGTTCGTCATTATCTTTGGCGACTTATGCTTACTGAACATCATTTTCATCTCGCTATATCACATTTTTGACTACCAAACACTGGGCAATGAATTTACACATTCATTGCCACAGTTATTGGTATTATTAAATCTCGTCTATCTACTTTGCAATTATTCTAACGGAGTCATACTGCATGAACGCATTGTACGACCAGAACGAATTGTACGTCGAGCTTTCCGCAACACGATTTTCCACGCAGCCTTATTTATAAGTCTGGCTACTCTAGCGGAAATCGGCACCAGTTCACTCCGCTTTTTCGCTTGTTTTTATGGTATATTTTTTATCTGTCTTGCTGTTTATAGACTTATGTTTCGGTATCTTCTCAAAAGATATAGGGAATATGGAGGTAATTCACGTACTGTCGTTCTGGTTGGTAGCAACAAGAATATGGCCGAACTTTATCAAGAAATGGCAGGAGATCCTACTACCGGTTTCCGCATTAGCGGCTATTTCTGCGATTTACCCTCCAATGATTTTCCTGAAAGTATCCCCTATTTAGGTCAACCTAAAGAAGTCGTCACTTATTTACAGCAACATCATATAGAGCAAGTCTATTGCTGTCTACCCTCTGCACGCAGTCATGAGATAGTTCCTATCATCAACTATTGCGAGAATCACTTGATTCGCTTCTACAGTGTGCCTAATATCCGCAATTACCTGCATCGCCGCATGCACTTCGAGCTGTTCGGCAATATTCCCGTACTAACTATCCGTGAGGAACCTTTGACACAAATGGAAAATCGTCTGCTGAAAAGAGCCTTCGACCTCTTTTTCTCCCTCTCTTTCCTTTGTACCGTATTTCCCTTTGTCTATATCATCATAGGTACAACCATCAAGCTATCTTCTTCCGGCCCCATCTTCTTCAAACAAAAACGAAGCGGAGAAAACGGAAAAGAATTCTGGTGTTACAAATTTCGCTCAATGCGTGTCAACATAGATAGTGACAAACTACAAGCCACAGCCAATGACCCGCGCAAAACAAAAATCGGAGATTTCATCCGTAAAACCAGTATTGACGAACTTCCCCAATTCATCAATGTATTATTGGGACAAATGTCCGTTGTAGGGCCACGCCCCCATATGCTGAAACACACTGAAGAATATTCACACCTTATCGACAAATATATGGTCAGACATCTGGTAAAGCCCGGCATCACCGGTTGGGCCCAAGTCACCGGCTACCGTGGTGAAACCAAAGAACTCTGGCAGATGGAGGGACGTGTACAGCGTGATGTCTGGTACCTGGAACACTGGACTTTCCTATTGGATTTGTACATCATATACAAGACAGTCAGAAATGCCGTCCGGGGCGAGAAGGAAGCCTATTAAAATAAAAAAATGAAAATTAAAATAAAAAAGACATAGTGATGAAAAACAAGAAAAGCATAACTATCCTAATGGTGGCATTTACATTGGCAAGTTGCCAATCCTATAAAAGAGTACCTTATTTGCAAAGCTACGAATCACTTACAGATAAGGGTTATAAGGAAATTGTCATTAATGAAGTAAACCAGCAGGATACCCTCTATGATGCACGCATTCAGCCGAAAGACCTGTTGAGCATCACGGTCAACACTAGCGACCCGCAAGCAGCGGCACCGTTCAACCTAACCATGCAGACCTCTATCAATGTGGCTCAAGCCAATAGTACCTATGTCACATCACAGCCCACCCTACAGCAATACCTGGTCAATAATGAAGGTGAGATAGACTTTCCCGTCATAGGTAAATTAAAGATAGGCGGATTGACTAAAACCGCAGCGGAAAAACTGATTCGTGAGCAACTTCGCCCTTACCTCAAAGAGACTCCCATCGTCACCGTACGCATGTCCAACTACAAAATATCAGTTATCGGAGAAGTGAACCGTCCCGGTACATTTACCATCAACAACGAGAAAGTAAATCTCTTTGAGGCACTCGCCATGGCAGGAGACATGACGGTCTACGGTATACGCAGTAACGTCAAGCTTATCCGCGAAGACAATAACGGACAGCGGAATATCATAAGCTTGAATCTAAATGAGCAAAATATCCTTCATTCTCCTTATTATTATCTGCAACAAAATGACATTCTTTATGTCACTCCAAACAAGACCAAAGCTAAAAATGCCAGTATCAGCAACAGCACCACCATCTGGTTCTCCGTAGTAGGTACACTCGTTTCGCTGGCAAGCTTGATTGTGACGATAGCAAGATAATTAAAAGTTAAAAGTTAAAAGTTAAACGCTAATCATTAATCCCTACATATCGATGAAAGAAGATTTATACGATGACCTTTTTGATGAGAAAGAGGAAAAGACAGATTTTCAAGCCCTCTTTTTTAAATATGTCATCCACTGGCCCTGGTTTATTGCAAGTATACTGATATGCATGGCTCTCGCCTTCATTTATCTACGCTATCAGGCTCCTGTATACGAAGTAGCCTCTTCTGTACTTATTAAAGAAGATGACAATAAGAAGAGCGCTAACAATGCTTTAGCCGCTATGCAGGATTTCGGTATGTTTTCCATGACCAGCAATTTTGACAATGAAGTGGAAATCCTAAAATCACGCACGCTCATCAAGAAAGTCGTATCACACCTGAATCTTTATATAAACATAGCACAAAAACAGCCATTCGGTTACGATATTCCACTTTATAAAGATACTCCCTTTGACGTCTTCATGACTGCCGAGGAGGCAGATAAACTGGATGAAAACATTCTATTGGACCTGACTTACGATACACTCGGCAAACTGTCTGCCGAAGTCAGTTACACACAAGACAACGAGAAGCAGAAAGCACAAAAGTCTTTTGACAAACTCCCCGCTATTCTGCCGCTTCCCATCGGTGTAATCACCATCTCGGGCAGAGACTCTTTGTCAATCCCGACCGAACCCATCAAGTTAAAAGTCACCATCAGCAAACCTACTGCCGTAGCCATTGGCTACAGTTCTGCCCTCACCATAGAGCCTACTTCTAAAACTAGTACTATTGCAGCTGTCAGCCTAAAGAATACGAATGTACAGCGGGCCATTGACTTCATCAATGATTTGATAGCAGTCTATAATATAGACACCAACACCAAAAAGAATGAAGTAGCACAGAAAAGCGCTGACTTCATTGAAGAGCGTATAGGCATTATCAACAACGAGCTGGGTACGACTGAAAATGAGTTGGCGGCATTCAAACAACGTGCCGGTCTGACCGACCTCAGCAGCGATGCACAGCTTGCCCTGCAGGAAAGCTCCAAATACGAACAGCAATATGCCGAAAACGCCACTCAAATCAATTTAGTGACTTATCTACGCGACTATATCAATAACCCCGACAATAATGACGAAGTCATCCCTGCCAATGTAGGCTTGAGCGATGTCAACCTGGCATCTGCCATTGAGAAATACAATAATCTCGTCGTAGAGCGTAAGCGTCTGCTCCGCACTTCATCAGAAAGTAACCCCGCCATTATCAATCTAAATACGGGTATCGAAGCCATGCGCCACAATGTGAAAACTACGGTGAACAGTGTACTGAAAGGACTGCAAATCACACGGAACAATATCGACCGGCAATCGCGCAAATACGAAAGCCGCATCAGCAATGCCCCCAAGCAAGAGCAAGAATTTATGACCATTTCCCGCCAGCAGGAAATCAAAGCCACCCTTTACATCATGTTGTTGCAGAAACGTGAGGAAAATGCCATTACACTGGCCGCCACCGCCAATAATGGACGGATTATCGAAGAGCCCATCCCTGGCGGTATCGTCTCTCCTAAAGGCAAACTAATTTACATAATTGCTCTTGTCATCGGTATAGGCATCCCCATAAGCATCATCTACCTCCTCAACCTACTCCGTTTTCGTATCGAAGGGCACACCGACGTGGAAAAGCTTACAACCGTCCCCATTATTGGTGACATACCTCTTACCGATGCTGGTAAAAATGGAACACCGACTATCGCCGTCCGCGAAAACGACAATAATATCATGGCAGAAACTTTCCGTAGCCTGCGCACCAACCTGCTCTTCATCATGGGTGACCCGGACAAGAAAGTAATCCTCGTCACCTCCACCATAAGCGGTGAAGGTAAGACATTCATGGCTTCCAATCTTGCCGTCAGCTTGGCACTGCTCGGCAAAAAGGTCATTCTGGTAGGATTGGATATACGCAAACCGGGATTGAACAAGATATTCCATCTTTCACACAAAGAAAAGGGAATCACGCAATATCTTGCTGCTCCTCAATCTACGGACTTGCATGCGCTGATACAGCCTTCCGGCATAACTTCCAACCTTGACTTGCTATTGGGCGGTCCCATCCCACCCAATCCTACGGAACTACTGGCACGCCAGTCACTGGAAGACACCATCAGTACATTACGCAAAGAATATGACTATATCGTACTGGATACAGCCCCTATCGGCATGGTGACCGACACGCTCATCCTTTCGCGCGTAGCGGACGCCAGCATCTACGTCTGTCGTGCAGATTATACGCATAAGACTGATTACCAGCTCATCAACGAGCTTCAGGAGCATCATCGCCTCCCCAACTTATGCACAGTAGTCAACGGCATCGATATGAAGAAGAAAAAATACGGTTATTACTACGGCTATGGTAAATACGGAAAGTATTACGGCTACGGTAAGAAATACGGATACAGTTGAGTTAGCGACTAGCTATTAGGAGTTGAGAGTAAATAATCGAGTGTCTAATTTTTAATTTCTAATTTCTAATTTTTAATTAACCTCGCCCCTCCAATGTGACAGGCGACCGCGTAGCGCGCCCGAACCTCAACTATTTATAGACCATAGAAATACACCTTTAAAGGATTTTACATGAACCATACTGATATCACCCCTCATATTATTCCTCGTCGCCAATGGCTGGTGGCATACGTGCAGTCTTGTCTGGAAAAGAAGACTGCCGAACGGCTGAAAGCTATGGGAGTGGAATGCTACCTACCCATACAAAGCGAAATACGCCAATGGAGCGACCGGCGCAAGAAAGTGGACCGCCTGGTCATCCCGATGATGATTTTCGTGCATGTCACTCCGCAGGAACGCCCCCTGCCGCTTACCTTACAAGCTATCAGTCGATACATGGTATTGCGCGGTGAAAGCCATCCCGCCGTCATTCCCGAGGAACAGATGGAACGTTTCCGCTTTATGCTGGATTATAGCCCGGAGGCTGTAGAGATTTGCAGTACACCTCTGGCAGCAGGTGATGCCGTGAAAGTAATAAAAGGCCCCCTTGCCGGATTGGAGGGAGAACTGGTCATGATAGGAGGAAAAAGCAAAGTGGCAGTCCGGCTGGATATGCTGGGCTGCGCACATGTGGACATGCCGATAGGATACGTGGAGAGAATTAATTTTTAATTGTCTCGTATTCGCTTTTGGCGTCAAAACAAGGACAAGCCTTATGGATAGAGGAACTGAGTTGCCGATGCCCTGAAATACGGGCATTGGGATAGTCGGTCTTCAGCTGCCGAAGCAAGTCAAGCAAAGAGCATTTCTGCGCATAGGTACGTGTATCGGCAGGGACACCATTCTCGTCGAGCCCACCCTCATAGCAGATGCCGATACTCTTGTCGTTCCAGCCAGTGGCATGGGCTCCAATCTGATGAACCGGGCGACAAATATGCATCTCGCCGTCACGGGTGATGTAGAAATGATAACCGATATCGGCAAAGCCCCGTGCCAGATGACTGCGGCGAAGCGCCTCCACCGAGAAGTGACGGTCACAGCGCGTAGCGCTGCAATGAACTACCAGGAGGGTTACCTCCCGATAGTTCTGATAGAAACTGCCTGCTTTCATCCGGCTAACGGTTGATGCAGGAAGTCAAGCCAAACACTCCGGCCAATGTAGTGGCCACGGTAATAATCACTTTAAGGACAATGCCCCATACAGATTTTGATTTTGTTTTCTCACTCATAACAATTTGCAATTAAGGAAAGATAAAGAATATTGCCATCAAAGACAGTGATTTTGCCCGTTTATGCCACATTTTTCCCACAGAGGATAATATCTTTTACGCTGATGCACACGATTATGAAATGATGTGCCTGAAAAACGAAAGCACCCGTCAGGAGATATTTGAAAATCTGGCTATAACATACAATGAAGATTTATGGAAACAAATCTTTCAAGAACTAAATATTCTTTCCTATTTTAAATGGTACAACTACTGTGAGCATTTAAAATATAATTTCAAGACATTTAGCGTTGAAGGGCTTTCTTCCGAGCAATTAAAAGATTTCGAATATATACATACACAAATTCTTCCGAAATCCAATCCAAACAGAATTATTACAGCTAATGACATTGAATCATTTCAAAGAGACCACTCCCCTTGTTGTGAATATGAACTGACTAATGGACATGATTTCATAAAACGTTTCTGCCATCATCTCAGAATCAACGACTTAATCCATAGGCAAGAAAACGAAAATAGCATTCGGAACAGATTGCACCCATGTTTCCGCTTAGAGGCATTCGTTCAAACGCAATTATATCAAGATATATCGGATTGGGAGAATGCCAATGGAAGCAATATATTGAAAAAACCAAATTAGTATAATAAATGGATACCCCTTCTATTTTCTAACTTGACGCACTTTGTTAGCTGACGTACTTTTGTGCATTCCTCATAAAAAGGGTGACATTAGTGTCATTCCAAACAAAAAACAATTAGGAAAAAATGGAATTCATTTCTTTAGCAATAAAGAAACAGAAACATATGGGTTTACAAAAAAAAGAATGTTCAAATACACCAATTCACCCACTAATGACAAGCAGCGACTTTTTAGTACTTATCACTATTCTATTGGCCATTGTTTCTACGGCAATAGCTAATAATAAAATGATTTGGATTTACAAATTCAGCAGATTTTCTATCATAACATACATTCTTATAATGATAGCAATCAACTATTTCATCTTTTTTCCGTGGTATGAGCAAAGAGGAATATACATTGAACGCCTCATGATAAAAGGAAGCCCCATGGCTGCTACATGGGGGTATATACTATCACTTGTTTTCATTTTTCTGTTGATATGGAAAATAGCAATCTACAGACATTTTCCTTCTTCAAACAAAGCCAAGTTAATCAGTTATTATAAAAGTCTTATCAATTCCAATATCAATGTACTAACAGAGTATCTACAAACATATCATTTGGAAGAAATAGAAAAACTTATCACTAAGATAAATAAGAGTTATAATGAACAAAACAATGCCCTCCAAGAAGAATCTCCATGGAATGATGAACAGCCAACAAAAAATAAGTTACAAAAAAAGAATACACCTATTGAAACTGCTATTTTTAACGAAGTGATTTTGAATAAGACTTTTGTCATAAAGTCAGTAGAACACGATTCCACCTTCTTTTTGAAATGTGTACATCGCTGCATAAATGCTAATATTGTAGGCTTCAAAAATGTAGTAGAGGTTTATTTCAGAACAATGATACGGCAAAAAAACTCCCACTTATTAGAGGGTTTGAAAGGCCCCCTCAATTATAAAGGAAATCAGGATATCGAATATCGTTTGGACGATTCCCCCTTTTTGACACTCTTGTTTACAAAAACTGAATTTGTATATAATTTGGAGGTATTTAGAGCTTTTGGAGAAGAAGCGTTTAGGGAATCATCCTTGGGGAACTCTATATTTTCAGAACAGACAAATGAATGGAGAGATAATAAATACCAATCAACAGCCGTATTTCAGTTCTTGCGTTTTACTGACATTTTTATCAGAAGACTGTTGCTGTCTATAAAAAAGGACAACAAACCCCAAGACCCCTATCTCAATCTTTACTATTTTAAAATGATATGCTCTAATCTGATAGAGAATCATACGATACACTATGCCAACAGCTATGCTGAAAAGTATGTAAACGATGTTGTTCACAACATAAACACCTGGATACACGTCATGGAAAAACTACGTATCAACATTTTTGAAGTTCGTCTTCTAAAGATTTACGCACAGCTGGCAGAAGAGTTGGCAGAAACGCCCAGATTAGAAAATTTTGGCATAGAAATGGCCTCCAGATTTTTAACCGATTTTCTTTCTATTGAACAGCGAGAAGCTATTCATATTCAAAAATTGCAGAAAAACGAACAAACCTCATTGATAACCAATGTTTATATTGACTTTATAAAAAAAATTGCAGAAAACAAAAAAGACATTTACAAGAAAGCTTGGAGAAAAGTGGATAAAATCAAGTATCCCAATTCCCTTTTTATGACCGAACTTTCAGATCTTCTTGGGGAGGAACAAGAGTAAGCATTTTAACTTTTATCTCTGATTATAGATATTGTTCTCAAAGCAAGAGTGCCCACTATTTTTGAGGTGAGGGGATATAACTGATATGCCAAAGAAATCTATAACCAACAAAGTATCTCGACCGACTTATGGAAAGGCATATACCACTTCAAAAGTAGCTTACTTACTATTAAATTCAATAGAGGGCCATTTTCTCCCTCAATCTGCCACAAAAATATTATAAAGCTGCAAAATTGTACTATAACAAGAAAAAAGACATCTCTACAGAAATCTGAAAATGCTTGGAGAAACAGAAATGCTTCGGCTTGTACAAGCTGCGCAATGTTGTACTGAAAGAGAATATGTAGACTACAATCCCCCACAAAAAGCACATCGTTCAACTGACTGGGAACGTATGGGAGGATATACGGCAGATGCCAAAAGTAAGAATTATCTGGAGGATGAAGATCTGGCATAAAAGTAAATATCCGTAAGTACTCAAATCAAAGTTCAAAACTAAAAAAGCACCTTCACCGCAATGTTAATTATCATAATTACATATAGCTGCCCCAATAAAAAAGACTATTCTTTCATTAGCGTAGCCTAAATAAAAAACAAGAAAAAGGATTAGGAAAATCGAAAGCAAATACAATGAATCCATTTGTCAGATTTAAGAAAATCAAGCAAAATATCGGAGGTAATACAATAAAAATATTATCCAATGTAGCTTGGGCCATGGGTGGTAAAATTGTAAACATGGCAGGGACTCTATTGGTAGGTATTCTTGTAGCAAGATATTTAGGGCCAGAACAATATGGCCTAATGAATTATGTTATTAGCTATGTATCAATATTCAGTGTCTTGTCTACCTTTGGCCTAGACAACATCGAAATTAGAGAATTATCCCGTAAGCCTGAAAACAAAAATATTATATTAGGGACTTGCCTACGCATTAGAATTGTATGTTCTACCATGGCATTTTTAGTAATTCTGGTAACACTAATGATATTTGAAGCAGATCGTTTTACGGCATTAATGATTATTTGTTATTCGTTGACCTTGTACTCGAATTGTTTCAATTTAGTCCGGAATTATTTCACATCTATTGTCAAAAACGAATATGTTGTAAAATCCGAAATAGCAAGAACCATCATAGGGGCATCTATAAAAATAGTTCTCCTTCTTATAAAAGCCCCTTTAGAATACTTTATCATTGCTACATTGTTTGATACCTTCCTCGTTGCAAGTGGTTATTGCTTGTCATACAAAAAAACAATAGGGAACATATCGTTATGGAAATATGACAAATCAATAGTACCCTATTTCTTAAAACAATCTTTCCCTTTAGTCCTTTCAGGTGCAGCAGTAGTAATATACCAAAAGATAGACCAAGTAATGATAGGCAATATGATAGATAATGAATCCGTTGGATATTTTGCAACAGCCGGCAAATTTCTTGATTTGACTCTATTTCTTCCAACTGTCCTAACCCAAACAATAACTCCACTCCTTGTTAAAGTAAGAGAAACCGGCACAAAGGAGGAATACGAAAACAAGAAAAAAGCTTTTGTAAGCATAACAGTTTGGATTTCAATCCTACTTGCATTATTCACTTCAGTTTGCTCGCATTGGCTAATTTATTTGACATTCGGAGAAAAGTATTCATTAGCTGTTCCAATCCTTCAGATATTAGCTTGGAAAACAATTGGGATGGCATTATCATCATCGGCAGGCCAAATAATAATAATGGAAGGGTTGCAGAAGTGGGCTTTCATCAGAAATATGTTAGGTTGCTTTATTTGTATTGGCTTGAATTACATACTTATACCTAAATATGGAACTATTGGGGCTGCTTATGTTACTATAATTACGCTCATTTCTAGTGGGTGTTTAGCTAACATTCTGATTCCGCCTTATTACAATGTTTTTAAGATTCAACTCTATTCAATTGTTTTTGGCTGGAAATATTTGTTTCGACTAAATTTTAAATAACAGAATGAAGTCATATTTAGGTTATTCAGCAGACGCTCAAGTTCGCTACAGTGCCACATCCGGAGGTGTTGGCAGTGCATTTTTAAAATGGTTGTTCGATAAAGACATTATACAGTCTGCCATTTCTTTTAAGTTCGACAATCAAACATTAAGATATTCTCCTTTAATAATCCATTCTTATGACGACTATGAAATAAGCGGATCTATATATCAAGAGATAGACTTAATAGATTTTATTAAAAAGCATATAAATGAGATAAAAGGTGATTTTGCATGCTTTTGTTTACCTTGCCAATCAAGGGGCATACGAAATATAGTAGAAAAGAAGAACCATAAAGTAATAATTATAGGGCTTACATGCTCTTCACAGCAAACAATTGAAGCAACAACATATCTATTGCGGAAAAAAGGCATTGACATAAACAATATCAAAAAACTGCAATACAGAGGCAACGGATGGCCAAGCAGCATTCAAATAGAAACAAACAATTCTAAAAAGATAGAAATACCCAATAATAAATCTATATGGACTGAGATTTTTCATTCACGTTTATTCATTAGGCCGAAATGCTTTATGTGCAAAGATACATTGAACAAAAATTGCGATATCGCCCTTGCTGACCCTTGGCTACAAGATTGTATAAAAACTGAAACTATAGGAAAGACTTTAGTCACTTGTTTTTCTATGATTGGAGAAGCATATTTGGCACAATGTCGTGATGACACCTATATATTTTTATCAAAAATTGATTTTAAACAAGTCATAGCCTCCCAGAAAGGAACCATAGATAGAAAAGCTAAATACAACGCCAATCCTCATAAGACAAAACTATTTAGAGCTATTTGTCAAAACAATTGGTATCGATTTCTAATATTAAGATGCGGAATGCTATATTTTCACAATAAAATAAGAAATCTATTTGAGGGCTATTTTTTGAAGTGACTGTGACAAATAAACAAGATTATCAGTAAACAAAATTCTCATATCACAACAGAATTAATGAAAGAAAGAATCAGATGGATTGATAATGCAAAAGGCATATGCGTTTTTTGTGTTTTGTTAGCACATTGCAAACTACACCACCCATATATACAGATGGTATATACACCGTTTTTTCTAACAATGTTTTTTTTCCTTTCCGGCTATTTATATAGATGTCGTACGTTTAAGGAAGATATTTTCAAATTGACAAGAACATTGATTATTCCATATTTTCTATTATGTTTCCTTATTCTTTTCATTGGAAAAGATAACTGGGAATCTGTACTTAATGGAAATTTTGAATTGGTAGCACACCGTACATTAAGGATTCTATATGGATATGATTTGTGGTTTGTCTCTTGTTTAATAGCAGTCCAGTTATATTATATATTATTGTATCATGTTTATATGAAAAACTTAAAATATAAGATATTAACCGCAATTGCGTTATTGCCATCGGTCTATCTTATAAAAAATACAGACTCGCAAATGATGCCGTATTACTGTGATATCGCACTATTTGCTTTATCTTTCTTCATTTCTGGAAATGTTTTCAAAGAATTAACTTCAAGATATAAAATAAAAACATATTCTAATAGTGCTATTGGAATTGCCATACTACTATGTTACATCTTTATAGCATTAGTTATGCAATTGAATTTAGATATGGAGTTTCATTTTGCTTATAATTATTATTCTTCCCCTGCTTTTTTCATCATATTGTCTCTTTTGGGAATGTTTACAATATACATAATTTCCAATTTATTTCCTTTAAGTTTTCTGGAGAAAATAGGAAGAAATTCATTAGTATTTTTTGCATTTAATGGAAAAGCCTTGGCATTAACCATGCTTTTGTTTAGACACATAAATAGTATTTATGATTGCCAATACTTGTCAGCATTCATTATATGTATTGTACAGTCATTTATATTATTAGGATTTTCAAAAATAATAAATACATATGTTCCATTTTTAATAGGTAAGCAAAAAAATGAAAATTCTACTTTTAAATCAACCAGTTTATAATAGAGGGGACGAAGCTGCACACCGTAGCTTAATTCGTACTATAAACAATAGTATTCCCAATGCACTGATAACAATAGTACTTGAAAATATAAAAGAAGGTACAATAGAGCAAATACGTGTCGATAACCCCAATAATACTTATATCAATATTAATACGGATATAGGTTATCGTAAATCACGTATTTTTTCAATTTGCAGCAATCTTATGATTGTGAGTTTTCTAATTCGTTCGAATAGAGTCTTAGCAAACTATATTAAAGAATCTGACATTGTTATCTGTGCACCCGGTGGCATTTGCTTAGGCGGCTTCTATAATTGGTCGCATCTTTATATTATGAAACTTTGTAACTACTTAGCAAAACCAATAATTTATTATTCACGCTCTATTGGACCTTTCAATCCTCAAAATATACTTCAGAAGTTTTTTTGTTCAAAAGCACAAACTGTTCTAAAAAATGTAGATTTCCTATCTTTGCGTGATGCGAAAAGCATGGATCTTGCTGATACGCTGTCTATTTCTTATATTAAAGCAATTGATTCTGCTTTTTTGGATGTCCCCAATGTCAAGGCACCTGATAGTGTAAAATCCAAGGTAAGCTCTAAGCCATACGTAGTCTTTGTACCTAATCAATTGACATGGCATCCGACCTTTTGTAATATGACTCAAGAATCAATTGACAAAAGCTATCTGAAAATGATAGAGATAATTGCATGTAAAACAGATTATAATATCGTTATGCTGCCTCAATTATATCTATCCAACAAGAGCGATTATGAATATTTTAAAAGACTTCAGCATCTGTCGAAATATTCATCACGAATAATCGTCTTATCCGATACCTATAGTTCTGACATTCAACAATCGATTATCCGAAGTGCCCAAATGATTATAGGAGCCCGCTATCATTCTATCATTTTTGGTATAAACAATTTGATTCCTGTAATTGCATTGAATTATGAGCATAAAATAGCAGGAACATTGGATATTTTAGAAATCAAACGCCGTTCTTTGGATTTTAACTCAAAAGAAGCCATTCTAAACTTTGACTATAAAGAATTCGAACACCTTATAATAAGTGAACAGCCTTCCAAAGATGAACTGAAAAAATATGCAAAAGCAGCTCATCAAATAGCAAAATCTTGTTTCAACACTGCTTTTAATGTTATATCAAAATGCAACTCGTAATTCTGTATTCAATACTGTGCATAATTATATTCCTTGTATCAGTATTCTTATTCAAATGTAAGGCCTCTTTTTGCTACATCCTTTCAGTATGGACATTTTCGTCAATTTTCTCTGTGATTTTTTATATCGAGTCACAAAAATACAACAATATTACATTAATGCCCTATATATTTTTCGTTCTGTGCCTTGCTATTTCTTGTATACCATTTAATTGTTTTAATGATAAAACAACAGTCATTGAAATCAAGAATAAAATGATATTTGAAAAAGTAATTACTTTTTTTTGTATCATATCTATTCTTCCCTTTATAGAGAATTTCATCCATATATTGAATACTTATAATTTTGACAATTCAAGTCAATTAGCAGATATTTATGCCGAGAAAATGTCTGGTGATTTAGATAAAACAAAAGTAATTAATTGGTATTCTCCAATAGGAAAAATCTGTAATTCAATTAATCTCAAGTTTCAATATTGTTCAATGTTTCTACTTTTCTTATATATTAGCACAAGAAATATAAACAAATACAAATTGACTGCTCTAATAATAGGATGTATAAACCCAGTTCTTTATACACTATCACTTTCTGGACGTTCTGCTGTGGTTTTTACTTCATTAAATGCCGTATTATCATTTTTCTTATTACGCAATTATATACAAGATAGAGAAATTTTGAAAAAAATTAAAGTGTTTTCTCTTATAATCTTTTCATCTTTTATTTTACTTTTTGCGATTATGACGATAGCAAGGTATAGCACAAACGAGGGAGCTCAATCAGTTTCAATATTGGGTTGGATTTCATTATACGCAGGAGAAGGCACTTTAAATTTCAATGAATACATGTGGCATACTAAAGCCTATACAGAAGGTGATAATTGTTTTGCTTTCTTTAAAGATGCTATCGGCCTCGACACATTTGTCGATTTGTTTAAGAGACGTAATTACTGGGGAGCCAAAACCGGTATCTCGCCCAGCATTTTTTATACATTTATAGGAGATATCTTTTCTGATTTTGGTTTTCTTACCATCCCATTTATTCTCACTATTTCATTTATACTTATTAGGAGAATCTATAGAAAAAGGATAGTATCATCCAACCACTTATATTGGCTTTATGTATGGGGTATGCTTTGTATTACCGGTTTTACATGCTATACTTACAAAGTTTATAGTGCCAGTTTAGATTTACTATGTGGCTTAATCATACTATACCTCATCAATTCACCGTTAGGTATTAATAGCAGAAAAAACAGAATTCCATTGTATCCATACAATGACAGAAAAAGAAACTAATTATGCTAATATATCCACATATAAAAACAATAAAATGAACAATAAATCAGCTCGCGTAATAGCGTTTTATTTACCACAATTTCATCCAATAGAAGAGAATAATAAATATTGGGGAAAAGGATTCACAGAATGGACGAATGTTGGAAAGGCAAAACCATTGTTTAAAGGACATTATCAACCTCGAGTTCCTGCTGATTTAGGCTACTACGATTTACGTATGCCTGAAATTCGAGAACAACAAGCAGAACTGGCAAGGGAAGCAGGAATAGAAGGCTTCTGTTATTGGCACTATTGGTTTGGAGAAGGAAAAGAACTTTTAGAAAGACCTTTCAATGACGTTGTTGAAAGTGGCAACCCAGATTTTCCTTTCTGCTTAGGCTGGGCCAACCATACATGGTCTACCAGAACGTGGACATCTTCAAAAACAAAGTTTAAGCAAACAGTTATTGCTCAAATGACATACCCTGGCGACGAGGACCACATCAATCATTTTTACAAATATCTAAAAGCATTTAAGGATAAACGATATATAAAGGTTGATAGTAAACTACTTTTCGTTGTATTTGCGCCACAAGATTTTGTAGACTTCTCACATTTCAAAGAATTATGGAATAGTTTAGCCCAAAAAGAAGGTTTAAACGGCTTCCATTTTGTTGGCATAACTGAAAATTTCAGGATGCACAATGCAGAAGGGAAAGTAGTCAATATATTCTCTGACAAAAACAACACATCAAAATATTTCTACGATCACATACGTTCGTTAGGTTTCGATGCAGTAAATTCGCGAGGTACCAATGGCGCTCAAGTAAAGTCAGAGTCTCCATTAATATATTATTTAAAACGCTTTTTACAGAAGAAGCTACATATTAATTATGTGCTTAGAATAAATTACTCAAAAATTATCGAGCACTATTATGTAAAGGATGACAAAAGAGAAGATGTATATCCCACCATTATACCCAATTTTGACCGCAGTCCTCGCGCATGGAAGAATACAAATAACATATGGCATAATTCAACACCACAATTATTTGGAAAGATGGTAGAAAAGGCTTTAAACTTAATCAAAGATAAAGACTATGAACATAAGATTCTTTTTCTTCAAAGCTGGAATGAATGGGGAGAAGGAAATTATATGGAACCCGACTTAAAATTCGGGCATGGCTATATAGATGTTCTATCCAAATTAATAAATAAATGAAATGTGTTTACCTTCAAAATTAGCAGAAGATTTTAACATATGGTGTAAATGGAAAAACAAACCAATGAATTTATCGACATTCATTATGTTTTTCTTGAAATTTGCAGAATTCAGAGCTTTAGTTGATTATCGACTTAAATATACAAAAATCAAATTTCTACGATATCTTGTGCACCCAACATGCATGCATATAAATCTATATATTAGTTCCAAATCCGAAATAGGAGGAGGACTACGTTTTATGCATGGATTCAGTACTATAATTTATTGTACAAAAATGGGGACTAATTGCATTGTAAACCAACAAGTCACTATAGGATGGAATGATGGTGGAGCACCAACAATAGGAAATAATGTGTGGGGTGGTGCAGGTGCAAAAGTTTTAGGCCCTATATTCATTGGCAATGATGTAATAATCGGGGCTAATGCTGTTGTTGTAAAAGATGTGCCAAGTCATTCTATTGTTGCCGGTGTTCCTGCAAAAATAATAAAGTATAGAGTCTGTGAAAATGATTCTTGGAAAATTGCTAAGTAATCATTCAAAATATCATGTTCAATGAAAGAAGCTATTATAATAGGCTGGGTTAATCACAAGCATCCTGCTGTATGTGGTGAGACTATGAAAAATCAATTAATGATAAATAAATTGGAAGAGAATGGTATTAAATGTCTTGTAATGGATTTCTATAAATGGAGAAGCCATCCATGGGTATTGGTTAAATTATTATATGCCCTTCTTTTTCATCGTAATGCATCTTTAATATTTTGTACCTCAACACAAAATGTCTATCCAATGATGAAAGTGATGAAGACAGTGAGTTGGAAACAACACACTATTCACTGGGTCATCGGCGGAAGTCTTGGAGATAAAGTTCAAAATGGCACTTTTGACAGCAAAGTTATAGGATACATGAATTGGACCTTGGTTGAGAGTAATATAATGGTCGAACAGCTAACAAAAGCTGGTGTAAAAAATGTAATACAAGTTCCCAATTTCAAGCCCATCCCATATATGCCACAAGTAGAGAAAAGACATAATAAACTTCGGTTCGTTTTTTTATCTCGAATCATGCCAGAGAAAGGATGTGACTATATCATAGAATGCGCTAACACATTAAATAAGAAAGGACTCACGGACAAATACGAAATAGACTTTTATGGAGAAGTAGCGGAAAGTTATGAGAATGTCTTTAATAGCAAACTAACCACTTTAGCAAATGTGAACTATAAAGGTTTCTTGAATTTGCGTGAGAGTAAGGGATATGATACGCTTTCCACATACGATATGATGCTATTTCCAACCTACTGGAAAGGAGAAGGCTTTGCAGGCATTTTCATAGATGCTTTCATTTCGGGAGTTCCTATCATTGCTTCTGAATGGGCACACAATCGTCAATTTTTGAAAGAAGGAAAAACGGCACTTTTTGTACCTATACATAATACCACCGCATTAGCAGATATGATGGAAGAGTGTATAAATGGCCAATATAATTTGTCGGAAATGGCGATAGAGTGCCAAAAGGAAGCCGAAAAATACGATGTGAATAATGTGATAACTCAAATGTTATTGTCTAAAATAGAAATATTATGAGCATAATAACTATTTAAAAAGTGTAGTTCACAATCTTATCTTTTGGCTGAATCAGCACATCTATATATTGAAGAAAATTGAATCCTGCAAATTTTGAGATTACAGTACATTCTGAATACCTATAGATTATAAAATAAAAAAATGAATCCTTGCATAAACATATCTTTTTAGAATTACAATAAAAACAAACATTTATGATAACGAAGCAACTTAACAAGATATGTAAAGTATTGGTACATACAAAACTATTACCAGATACTTTTACATGCAAACTTCTATACTATAGAAAGTTTAAAAAGTGGCCTAATCTTAATAACCCACAAGATATTAATGAAAAAATGATGTGGCTACTTTTCAATTCTGACACTTCAGAATGGACAAATCTCGCTGACAAATATAAAGTAAGAGAGTTTTTAGAAAAAAAAGGATGTGGTGAGTTATTGGTCAAATTATATGGTCATTATGAAGACGTTGACGACATTGACTTTAACTCTTTGCCTAACAAGTTCGTCATTAAGTCCAACAACGGATTTGGTACAGTAAAAATTGTAAAAGACAAAACCTTATTAGATATACCGAAAACAAAAATAGAGCTCAAATCATGGATAGCTGAGCCATACGGATACCTAACAGGAGAAATGCATTATACAAAAATAAGAAGATGCATTGTAATAGAGGAACTACTCGAACAAGACCCCAAATTATCATCTTCTTTAATCGATTACAAGATATGGTGCATGAATGGTAAGGCATATAGCTGTATGTGCTGCACGAACAGAAATATTAAGAAGCATACTACAGATTATAATTACTATGAACTACCCAATTGGACTATACGAAAGGATCTTATTCCAGAACATTATCGAAATGGTTCAGTAGTGCCCAAACCTAAACATTTGGATGAAATGATAACATATGCGGAGAAATTAGCGGAAGATTTTCCACTTGTAAGAGTAGATTTATATGAGTCTAACGACAAAGTATATTTTGGAGAGATGACATTTACATGTAATGCTTGCCATATGAGTTTCTTTACAGATGAGGAATTGTTACGTATGGGAAAAGCTGTTAATTTATCAGGTTTAATCAAAAAGACAAAGTAAGAATATGAATATTGCAATTGTTGGCACAGGCTACGTAGGTCTGGTGTCAGGTACTTGTTTCGCAGAAATGGGAGCCACTGTAACTTGCGTGGATGTAGACGCAAACAAAATTAGCAAACTGAATAATGGAGAAATGCCAATTTATGAGCCAGGCCTGGAAGAACTGGTGAAACGAAATGTAGAATATGGCCGATTGATGTTCACTACCGATTTACCATCTGTGCTCGATAATGTAGAGGTAGTATTTTCTGCGGTAGGTACACCTCCCGATGAAGATGGTTCTGCTGATTTGAAATATGTATTGGCCGTAGCCAAACAATTCGGCCAAAACATCAACAAATACACTATTTTAGTAACAAAATCCACAGTACCTGTCGGTACTGCCAAGAAAGTGAAAGCTGCAATTCAGGCAGAGCTGGATAAACGAGGTGTGGCCATACCTTTCGATGTGGCTTCCAATCCCGAATTCCTAAAAGAAGGTGCTGCCATCAAAGATTTCATGAGCCCTGACCGTGTGGTAGTTGGTACTGAAAGTGAGAAAGCAAAAGAAGTAATGACAAAATTGTATCAACCTTTCTTAATCAATAACTTCCGTGTAATATTTATGGATATTCCTTCTGCAGAAATGACCAAATATGCCGCCAATGCGATGTTAGCTACTCGCATCAGTTTCATGAACGATATAGCCAACCTTTGTGAACGTGTAGGAGCAAACGTAGACCATGTGCGCAAAGGTATCGGTGCAGACACCCGTATCGGCCAGAAGTTTTTGTATGCAGGTTGCGGCTATGGGGGGTCTTGTTTTCCCAAGGATGTAAAAGCACTTATACATACAGGCATTGACAATGGTTATCATATGGAAGTAATTGAAGCCGTGGAGCACGTCAATGAGAAACAGAAATCTATTGTTTATGATAAGCTAATCTCATTGATAGGTAACGTAAAAGATAAAACTATTGCTGTGCTCGGTTTAGCCTTCAAGCCCGAAACGGACGATATGCGTGAAGCTCCGGCTCTGGTCGTTATTGATAAACTATTGAAGGATGGTGCAAAGATTCGTGTATTCGACCCTATTGCAATGCCGGAATGTAAACGTCGAATTGGTGAGACAGTAATTTATACAGAAAACCTATATGATTGTGCGGATGGTGCGGATGCACTTTTACTCATGACTGAATGGCGTCAATTCCGCTTACCCACATGGAATGTAATTTCAAAGATAATGCCCGGGCGTATCATTGTAGATGGTCGTAACATTTGGAATCGAACAGAATTGGAAGAATTAGGGTATTCATATACTCGAATTGGAGAAAAATAGACTTCAAAAATGAGAAAAAAATTAAAAGTGTTCGCTGTGGCTTCCATCGGGGGCCACTGGGTGCAATTACTACGCATTGCTAAGGCATTAGAGAAAGAATTTGATGTAGTATATATGTCTACTCATGAAAAATGTGCAACTATGGTTGAAGGAAGAGTCTATTACTCAATGAACGACTTTAGCCGCTGGGATTTTTATAAGATGTTTCCTGAGCTTTTACATTCTATTTACATTATTTGCAAAGAAAAGCCTTCTATAGTAATAACAACAGGAGCAGCCCCTGGATTAGTGTGTCTGTTTGCGGCAAAAATTTGCGGTATACGTACAGTATGGATAGATAGTATAGCTAATGTTGAACATATTTCATTCAGTGGAAGAATCGCATCTAAATTTGCTTCACGTATCTACACCCAATGGCCAAGCTTGGCAGGAAATAAGGTCATTTTTGCAGGAAATATCTTTGGTTAAACTTCTAAATTATAAATTATGATTTTTGCCACTATAGGCACACAAGCCCCTTTTGATCGCTTTATTAAAATCCTCGATGAGATCGCTCCTATGTCAAACGAACTCATTATTGCGCAAACATACAAAGGAAGATATCAACCTAAAAATATTAAAACGATTGATTTTTTGGCACCTGATGAATTTGATAAATTATGTCATGATGCTCGTTTAATAGTAGCTCATGCCGGTATGGGAACTATAATTTCAGCAATGACAAAAGGAAAACCAATTATCGTATTTCCACGTATAGCAGCCTTAGGTGAACACCGAAACGAACACCAATTGGCTACATCCAAAAAAATGAAAGAACTTGGATATGCCTATGTAGCTAACAATAAAGAAGAACTAAAGGAATATCTATTAAAAAAAGACTTAAAATGCATTCATCAGCTTGGTTTAGAAGCATCCAATACTCTAATAAATAATCTTATTAATTATATAAAGAAGTAACTACTCTGTAATTATTAGTCTAAAATAAATTTTCCAACTTTACAATGAACTATACCAAATCTCCATCATATCCCCCTTTCTTATTATGGCTAGTTTTTATATACTCATTTTCAGAGTAGAGTATCACTATTTTGGAAAACAGTTTATGATTGGACACTTATATGAGATGCTATCATATTATCCATAAAATGCTGCTATAACATTACACTTCAACAAAAAAGTCTTACTTCATTATCCTTGATTAGTCCATTATATAAAATAACAAAGCAAAGAATATTACTACTAGTATAGGATATATAATTTTCCCCCATTTTTCTTGTATATCAGATATATTTGACGTAACTTTGCCACGTTTTGTAATCTATACGCCACCACGAACCTCTTCCCCCATGTGGCAGGCAGTAGCGTAGCGTACTTTAAACTCTTCAGACAACAACGCTCCAAAATCAAAAATTAGTATGAAATTTAGACAAGGACTTATGGTCTGTTGCCTATTGTGCTGTGTCCTCAAAGCACAAGCGCAATACTCCATGGGGAATACCGGGCAACTGAATATCCCCACAGCAGACATGCAGGAAGCCGGCACCTTTATGGGAGGTGGTAATTATCTGCCGGACGGCATGACACCGTTCAACTTCAATACCGGAAATTATTTCGTGAATATGACCTTCCTCTCGTTTGTGGAATTAAGTTATCGGTGCACATTATTGAAAACCAGACGATATGACGGGAAAAGAGGATATTTCCAGCAAGACCGGTCGATGACTGCACGTATACGACCATTGAAAGAAGGGAAATACCGGCCAAGTCTAGTAATAGGTGTAGACGACCCCTTCAAAAATACCGGAACAAACTATTTTGCCACTGTCTACGGCGCTCTTACCAAAGGCTTCTCCATTGCCCAAGGTGACCGTCTTGCTGTGACAGCAGGCTACTACATCCCACTGAATGATCACAGCATAAAGGACGGTCCTTTCGGAGGTATCAGCTACTCTCCTACTTTCTGCCGGGAAATGACTGTCATGGCCGAATATGATTCGGAAGGTTTCAATGTGGGAGCCGCCGCCAGATTATGGAAGCATTTCTCCATCCATGTGTTTACCAGAGAATTCAACAGCATATCGGGAGGAATACGGTATGAATGCAGGTTGTTGCACTAAGAGAGGGATTAGGGATTGGAGAATAGGATGAAAAACAAGAGAAAAAACAGTTTGAAGTGGATACTGGCAGTATGGTTCTGTGGCATTTCTGCAATGGCAGATGCTCAAGTGACAGAGAGCCTGAAAGCCATCGGAATGGAAAATATACGATGTGCACAGACCCCAGGGGTAACCACTGTAAGTTTTGAGAACAACGTATATAGAAGTACCTACACCGGAGTGGGCAAAGCCATAGATGCCTGCTTGGGAAGCGAGACAAAGGGCGATTTGCAATTGGTGGTACTGGAAAACCGGATTCCCAGGCTTTGCATCAATCTGCCGGATACATTGACGGAAGCATACAGAAACGGGGAAATCAACCTGACACAAGTATATCAGCAAATGGGGATTACAGTAGATACGGATCCTGCCATGAAGGCATTGAAAAATGCCGGTCAGGAAGAAGTGCCGTCTGCCTGGAAGATGGATTTGGTGATATACCCCGATTTGTTTTTGGAGAACAATACGTTTGACGAACTGTATACGTATGCCATCAACCTGAATCCGGCAGTGGAAATGGCTCTATGGAAAGGTGGGAAAATGACCGCACAAGTGATACTGCCCGTAGCCACCAACCTGAGTGGAGAAATGAAACGGATAAGACCGGGAATCATAGCTCTATCACAGGATGTACGCTTCAGGCACAACATCTTCGGGAAAATGACGGTGGGTAACTTTACCAACAACAGATATGGTGCACAACTGGAAATAAAATACCGCACCAACAACGGACGCTGGGAACTGGGCGGAACGGCAGGTTCCACCGGTTTCTCTGCCATCACCCGGGAAGACGGCTGGTATATAGGCAGAAAACAGCGTATCAATGCCTCGCTGAACGCTTCGTACTACGAACCACGCCTCAACTTGCAGTTCGACTTGAAAGCAGGAAGATATATTTACGGTGATTATGGAGTGAGAGGAGACTGTACGCGGCACTTCGGAGAATATGCCATCGGCTTGTATGCCCTTTGTACAGACGGAGAGATAAACGGAGGATTTCATTTTGCCATCCCCCTGCCGGGAAAGAAATGGAGTAGAAAAGGATTCTTCAGAGTAAAACCGGCTGACTACTTTGCATGGGCATACGGCATGGTAGCAGATGGAGAGTACATAGAAAAACAACTGGGCAAAAGTTACAGTACACGCCCTAACGAAAACCGGAGCAGCAACTTCTACCAGCCGGACTATATACGCTATTTCCTCATAAAGGAGCAACAAAAAGAAAAATCGGAATAAGTATAATTTAAACAGATTAGTTTTATCAAATGACGAAAATTATGAAAAAGAAAAGTTTATTTTTAGGAGGTGCATTGATGTTTGCAATGACCTTCAGCACAACAGTCCTTACATCTTGCCACGATGACGACAAGAAGTATGAAGAAGTGGAAGACCCGCTGAGAAGTCAAACAGCCTACTACATTGCAGGTACCATTACCGATGCCAACGGTCCATTGGCAGGAGCCACCGTAAAAAGCGGCGAATACTCTGCCACAACCGATGCAAAAGGCGTATACTCACTGACTGTGAACAAAACCGGCATCTACACGCTCACTGTAACAGCTGAAGGACATGATGACTACGAGGCCACAGCAGAATTTACAGACGGAACAGCCAACCACAGCTTGATGGTGGTAAATGTAAAAATGTCAACAACCATAGAATTCGGCGAGATGCAGGAGGCTGACGGAAGCACCATTGAGGCTCCGAAAATAGAAAATCCGGAAAAGGAGAATGCCGCCACCATCAACATACCCACTGGAGGTACGGAAGAAAACACCAAGATTGCAGCCGTCGTGTTTGAAGAGGCACGTGAGGCCAATCCGGCAACTTCCACACAACCGGAAGCATCAAAGGCTTCTGTAAATAACGTAGCCATCAAGACAGAGCCGGCTGACGCTGTTGCCAAGGAAGATATCATCATTGCCATTCCCAATCCGTCGACTGATGCCAACCTGGGCTATTTTGATCCGGAAAACATGGAAGTGGAATCCAGCGAGGCACCTGCAACCAGAGCCGCTGCTAAAACCGTAGGATTCAACAATAACAATTACATCATTACCATTCCGCAAGGCGAGAAGATAGCCGGCAAATATTCACCTAGAGTGAAATTTACCAAACAAGCTGCCGCCAGTGTAGCAGACGGCTACAACGAAGTGAATGGAAAAGCCGAGGTAATCAAGATTGAGAACAGAGATTACGATGCGCTGGAAAATATCACCCTGACCCTTAAAATCAAGAACGGATGGGACTATACCGTTTCTCCGGCTGAAGAGCTGAAAGCTGCAGGAGCATCCGATGCACTGGCCACATACATCAACAACTACATTGAAACTGAAGAGGGAGGTACGAACGGTTCTTATGAAATTGAACAAAAGCTGACTGCAAGTGTCAGTGGCAACCATGTACTGCTGTATGGCAGCAAGCGTATGGTACGCGTGAAAACATATACCTTTAAAGTAGTGGTAGGCAACCAGAGCAAAGACGTAAAAGTAGAGTTGAAAAGCTACACGGGACATCAGGAAGAGTATTCAAACAATCCGGTCAGCCAGCACTCCGGCGGCACCACAGGCGGTCAAGGATAATTTTCTCCACAGTCTGAAACCAATAAAAGCTATTCATTTATGACCATAGCCGTTGATTTTGACGGTACCATTGTAGAACACCGCTATCCCCAGATAGGAGAAGAAATTCCCTTTGCCACCGCTACGCTGAAGATGCTGATAAACGAGCGTCACCGGCTGATTTTATGGTCGGTACGTGAAGGGAAGCTCCTGGAAGAAGCTGTGGAATGGTGCAGGGAACGGGGTGTGGAATTCTATGCCGTCAACCGGGACTATCCGGAAGAAGACATCGCACACACCGGTTTTTCACGCAAAGTAAAAGCCGATCTCTTTATCGATGACCGCAACCTAGGTGGACTGCCTGACTGGGGAAGCATCTACCGCATGGTGCATGACGGGCTGACCTACGAAGAACTGTTTCGCGAAAACAGTGAACCGGTCCGGCAGAAAAAGAAGGGCTTTTGGGCACGTTTGAAAAAATAATATCCGAATGAGATTTTTGACTTATGTCAATTCATAACCCGCAAAAACCTTCTAATTTTGTACTCTAAATAGAGAAAGATTAGTTTTTATAAGAGTAAAGAGATTAGTTTTTAGGGTGCACTAAAAAAATAGGCAATATCCACAACGGTTATTGCCTATTTTTATATATAGCCGGAAGCCAAGTACATCAATACAGACTTCCTTGACCGACTTCCGTAAAGAGCTTCGACAACTTCTCCACCACCGGTTTCATATAACGTTCTCCTTTCTCGGCAGAAGCTTTTTTGGGGTTCCCTACCCCGCTGTCGACTGTAGCCTTATCCCAATGGCGGGGAGCCCAGCCAACCTTTTCATTCAAGGAAGGAATGGCAAACGGTTGGGACTCTCCGTCACCGGCCTCAGCCAGATTCACCAGCTCGGGATGGTAATGCATCATGACGGAAGTCTCAGACTCGCCGGCATGGTCGTCGACAACAGCCTCAAAGTAGTCTTTGGGAGGGACGATGCTGAACCAGTCGGCAGCGATAATCAGAAAATCGGGATACACAAACGCCAGGTCACGAATCATTCCCTTGAAGTTGTTGCCGCCATGACCGCTGAGAATAATCAGCTTACGCATGCCTTGTGCATAGAGGGAGGCAACTATGTCTTCCAGAATGGCCTGCTGGGTGGAATAGCGGGTATGGATGCAGAACGGAAGTTCGCGCTGCCCCGGATTGTGTGCACCGAAAGGTACGGGAGGCATCACCATACAGCGTACACCGGAATTCTGCAAAGCCAGTGCAGCCGCATCTACGGCAATATCATGCGGCAGAATACAATCAGTGAGATAAGGCAGATGCAGATTATGGGGCTCCGTAGCTCCCCAAGGTAGGATGACAACGTCATACTTCACTCCTTTCACCTTTCCATAGCAGGAAACAGTAAGGTCAATTTCTCTTTTTTCCATGATAGTTTATTTTGGGGGTAAATCTTTACCGCAAAAATAAACATTATTCCGTCACATTGAACCTATTGCCGGCGATATTCTTTAGGTGACATACCGGTGTGATGCTTGAAATACTTGCCAAAGAACGACTGGTTGGCAAAGTGCAGCTCGTCTGCAATTTCCTGAATGCTCAGCTCGGAAGACTTCAACAAGGCTTTGGCTTCCAAAACGACGAGACTGTCAATCCATTCGCCCGCCGTCTTTCCGCTGATTTCCTTCACTACGGTGGAAAGGTGCTTGGCAGTGAGGAACATCTTATCAGCATAGTAGGACACACTGCGCTCTTCCTTATAGGACTCGGAAATAGCACGGATAAAGCGCTCGAACAAGTCTTCCTTCCTGCTTTTGGGAATGCGTTCCTGGATGACATGTCCTTGATAGATATTATATATCTCATAAAAAAGGGCCAACAGCAACCCCTGAGTGATTTCCTTACGGAAAGGATTGTCTTTCAGCTTCACCTTGCTCCAAAGAAAAGAGTGATACTCCTGAAACGATTGGGATTCCTCCGGAGTGATGTGAACGAAGGGCCGCTCCTTAATCATGAAAAACATAGGGAAAAGCTGTTGCATGGTAGGTATCACCATATCCATAAAATCCCTTGAAACAGCAATGAAAAGTCCGGAAAAATCTTCGGAGCGTTCCCGTTGCAGAACAATCTGGTCGGGAAGAATAATGCCCAACATACCTTCCCGCATTTCACATTGCTGCAGGTTGAGTTCCAGTTTGCACCACCCTTTCAAACAGACAGTCAGGCAAGCAGCATTCAAACGGGTGGGATAAGAGCTCAAAGGCATATCCTTGATGTCATTAAAAATAGCAAAATCATTGCCGATGAAATCAATCATCGGCAAATGATGTATCTGGGAAATGTCTACATTCCGTATTCTCTTAGTATCCATGGTTTTTGTGCTTTGGCGACAAATGTAGGACTATTTTGCGGAATTTAGCTCTAAAAATTCTTAAATGGAAACTTTTAGTTCATTATCTTGAAACCGATAAAAAAGGTTCTCGGCTGCGTCGGTCCGTAGAAATAACCCGCATCGCGGAATTCCCCTTTATCCAGGTCTTTCTGGAAACTGTTAAAGATATTCTGTACACCCGTATTCAACTGAAGCTTGATATGGTCGTGAAGCACAAACGTATAGTTCAACTTCACATTCAGATCCAGAAATTGGGGAGTATGCTCCATGCGGTCTGAAGTGATATTACAGAAGGCACCCTCGGGAGCATCTTCCGGTGCGTAGTGCGGAACAATCATCTTTCCCGTATAAGTGCCGGAAAGAGAGAAATCAAAATTCTTTACCGGTGCGGAAGAGAAAGTGAAGTACCCGTAATAATCCGGTGTACGGGGCATGCGCTTAGTGGTAAGGTCTTTTCCGTCCACCTTTGTCCAAGCTTCCTCATGGGTATAGCGGCTGCGCTGTGCCGTAAATCCGAGTTGGAACTGCGCCTCCTTACCATGGGCAATCCTCGCATCCAGATTGGCACCATATACACGTGCACCGTTTCCGTTGCGGCGCTCCTTAATAACATCCCCTACTTCGTTCTTGCCGATATCTTCGAGCACAAAGACATGGCGCAGGTCTGTATAGAAACCTTCCACCAGAATGTTTGCCTGCCAGTGCCCCAAATGGGCAGTCCAGTCTACCGAACCGCTGTAACTGTTGGAACGCTCTTCACGCAGATTGTCGGACAGTTTGATTTGGACACCCTTACCGCCTACTGCCGTTACGTGCAAGTCCTCATCGTATGCCTGCGGAGCACGGAAACCGGTAGAATAAGTCAAGCGTGCCTGAAAATCATCTGTCGGCTTGTAGAGCAGGTTGACGCGAGGACTGAAAATAAGCTTGTCAATCAGGTTGTGCTTGTCCAGACGGGCGCCGACCAACATGGTCAGTACATTCATTTTCCACTCATTCTGCACGAAAGCACTGGCAATGCGGACATCCTGCTCCATGTCACGATGATAGCCGGTCATAATGTCATGCAGGGAGTTGTTCTGATATTCCAGTCCGCCGGTGAAGGTAGCGGGAGCAAAGAAACAGTTGTCCATATTGCCTACATACATGCCACCGGCAACCCAAGTCAAGTCTTTCGTCTTGCCGTAGGCATTCATGTCCTTTTGGGCACCATAGTAACTGTTGCGATCGGTGTGCTGGATGGAGGTGTAAGCTGAAATCTTATGCTTGTACTCTTTCCAGAATAAATCGTAGCTCACGCCTCCGCTATTGATGATATGCTTGGTCTGCTCGGTAATGTCCGTCTCATGCGGCTGCAAATCAAATTTATTACCTCCGCGACGAAGTTCGTTAGTAGTATGGTATTCCAGATTGATGCGGCTGAAATGCGTAGGACGGTAATAGGCACGGAAACCGAAGGTATTCATGTTCAGCTTGCCCAGCTCGGAAAAGCCATCGCCATCGCGGTCGTAGGGGTTACGGTTGCGGTAACTCTCATAAAGGGCAATGCCGTAGGAGTTATCTTTGGCAACCAGCGATACATTGCCACCCATATATTGCTCCCAGGACTTGCCGTCCATATTGGAGAACATACTCGATACCTGGAAGGAATTGTTGATGGGATCTTTGGTTATGATGTTGATGGTGCCTCCCACAGCATTAGCTCCAAACAAGGCAGAGCCTCCACCACGCACCACTTCTACCCGTTCAATCATGTTCACGGGGATTTGCTCCAGTCCGTACACACCGCTCAATGCACTGATGATGGGACGGCTGTTTATCAATATCTGCGAATACGGACCTTCCAAGCCATTGATGCGCACCTGGGGGAAACCACAGTTCTGGCAGTTGTTCTCCACACGCAAGCCCGACTGGTAGTTCAGTGTCTTGGCAAGGTCGGTGGAGTTGACCATCTCGAACAATTTGGTACTCATCACATTCACGACTACCGGAGCTGCCTTGCGGCTTACCTCGTTGCGGTTGGCAGATACCACCACTTCATCGGTCATAAAACTCTCCTCTTCCATCGGGAAATGTATGACGGCAGTAAAGTCCTTGCTCACCGTCACTTCCTTCTCTTGGGTCTTATAGCCCACGGCAGACACACGGAGCTTGTATTTTCCCGCCGGAAGCTTGCGGAACTCAAATTGTCCTTCTTCATTGGAAACCGTTCCCTGACCGCTGCCGATAATCAAAACCGTGGCATACGGTATATTTTCCTCCGTACCTTTCACTATCACATGGCCGGAAATCATATTGCCTTCCTTTATAGGATTTACGGCAAAAGCTACGCTGGCACTTACCACTGCAAGTACCAACGCCAAAATGTATTGTTTCATCAAATTAGCGCTCTAAATAAAAAAATAATTCAAGTCTGAAAAAAGATAATAATCCGACATACCGCACTTCTTTCACTGAAATACCGGACATTCGAGACTAAAACACCTGGTATCTACATGCAAAAAATCCAGGCGTTTTTAAACCTAATGACTATGAAAAAAGAGCGGGAGGAGCGCGAAGGGAAAGAGTACGTATAACTTCCCCCTTTACAGTAGGCGTTGCCGGTTTGGCTCTGAGCATGGACAGCAAAGGACGCATCGGGTGCTGAACCTCATACACATCCACCCCGGAAGAGTGGAATACCGACAGATGCCCGATAACCAGAAGGGAAGTCTGAGAGTGAGAGTGTGTGCCATGAAAAGGGTGCGAGTGCGTTATCATCACCCCATTCACATAATGGACGTGAGTGAACGCAGTGATACTTGCCTGGTACATGATAAACAGTACCAGCAAGCTCAATGCACCTATAATTTTTTTCTTCTGCTTCACGTCCAAAAACTTATACTATAGATTTTGAGCCGCAAAGATAGTGAATTATTCTTTAACTTTGCCAAACAAGAACTCATAATCACGCTTGGAAGCCGGAGCCGCCCACTCTTCGGGAATAAACTTCCACTGATTCAGCGTACGCGGTTCAATCACCTTCTTCTGCTCAATGTACTGCATCAGATAATAGCGTAAGTCCTTATCCGTAGAGTGGATGATGCGTTCCTTCAATTCATCCTGCGAGATGCCGGCCCCCTTTGTCAGCAATTCGCCGCCACCGTTTCCGCGATAAGAATTCACCGCTACCTTATACATTTTATCCATATCGAACGGAGTACCGTCTGCCATACTGAGAATGGCTACCTTCTCGCCATCCGGCTTGGTCACATCCACCGTGTAGATAATACCCGCCGCAGAATCGAAGTTGAAGCTGAAATTCTTGAATGAGGCCCTATCCGTAGCACCTTCGCGGAGCTTCTCACGGAAGAGAAGGATATGGTCGTCCGGAAACTTCATCCGATTGGTCCACAAATCATACGACATCTCCAAGGCATCGCGTATCTCCTTTCCCGTCAGACGCATGGTGTAAAGCATATTTTCGTACTTATACAGATTGAACATATCGTTCACAAAAATGTCTCCCTTGCGGATTTCCGTGTCATAGGACAAGGGAGCCGCAAAAGAAATATCCGCCCCGCTGATTGCCAACTGCAATTCATGGATAAGGTCTATAAAAGCGGAAGAGCCGAAATAGGCAGGACGTGTGGAGATGGTCTCGGTAAAAGAACCTATTTTCTTGGAAACAAAATTCTGCACAGCTGCATATTCGGGGGCAAAGCGCTGCATGAACTCTTCGCTGACGCCGTAGTCTTGCGTATCGGACAGTATGCCGTCTATCTTCTTGTCTATAACTTTACCATCACGCAATTTCAAGGTTATGTCCACATTACTTACAACAACACCGTTACTGGCAGGGTCCATTACCAGTACCGAGTCACCGACCATATTGCATACCCTCTTGCATTCGCGCGCATGGTCGTGCCCCATCAGGACAATATCGAATCCCGGCACGTTGCGTGCCACTTCCACCGAAGCGTTTTCGCGATACTTGCCTCCCATCAGCTGGGCATCCTGACCGGCATGGAACATACCGATAACCAAATCCGGCTTTTCCTGCTCACGGATAATCTTCATCCATTTGCGGGCAGTCTCCTCCATATCGTCGAAACGCAACCCTTTCCACAGATTCTCTGAAAGCCATACGGGAATGGCAGGAGTTATCATACCGAGAACCACAATTTTCACTCCGTCACGTTCCAGCACCTCATAGGGTTTGAAATGGGTTTCTCCGGTAGCAATATCCACAATATTGACACCCAATATCGGAAAACGGCAATCACCTGCCCAACGGTCGAAAACGGCACGACCGGTCTCTACATCATGGTTACCCATATTACCGGCATCATACCCCATGAAATTCATCATCTCTGCAGTCAGATGGGGAGCAACAGTATCTATGTAATTATAGTAGTAGGCAGTGGGCTGTCCCTGCAGAATGTCGCCATTGTCCAAGAGAATCAGGTTTTCGCCATAAGTCTCACGCTCTTTTTGCACCAAAGCATGCACGCGTGCCAGACTGCCGGTTGCCTCCCGGCGGCGTATAAAGTCGTAGGGATAGTAGTTTCCGTGTATATCACTGGTCTGTACGACTTTCAGTTTCACCTCTCTTTCCTGCGCAGGCAGTATGCTTGTCAGGACAAAAATCCAGATAAAAAAACAACTAAATCTTTTCATTATATTTCCTTATTTCTTGTCGGTTCTTATAAGTTCATAGGATGGGTAAACATAAACCGCGCTCCATCCGTATAGGCAGGATCTATCCAAATCTCGCCGCCCCACTTCTCAACGGTCAGCTTACAGATGGACAAGCCCAAGCCGGTTCCCTGCACATATTCGTTCAGCTTCTCGAAACGTTCGAACACCCGTTTCTGTTTGTCCAATGGAATGCCGCAACCAGTGTCAGTCACCGAGAATACTGCAACATTCCTCGCCGTATCCGGCTCCAGCTTCAAGGTTATCGTACCTTCTTTTGTAAACTTGTCCGCATTGGAAAGCAGATTTATCACAACCTGCTGTAAACGCTGCACATCCGTCCGCATCTCCACTACCTCACGTTCACACTCAAATAAGAATTGATTGGTCGACCTGCGTGCCTGGGCCACGGAAGCTACTACCTGCTGGCATATCTGCACTACATTGCAGCTCTCCAAAGAAAGGATGACGCGGTCGGCCTCCAAACGGGACACATCCAATATGTCATTAATCAACCGAAGCAGCAAATCAGAGTTGGTCCTAATAATCTCGAAATAGCCACGCTGTTCTTCTTCCGAGGCTCCTCCGGCAGACAGCACGTCCGAGAAGCCCACAATCGCATTCAATGGAGTACGGATTTCGTGGCTCATATTGGCAAGGAAAGCACTCTTCAGACGGCTGGATTCTTCGGCACGGTCTTTTGCTTCGCGCAAGGCACCCTCGGATACCTCCAGTTCATCCTTCAACTTCTTTGTATGATAATAAAAGTAAAGGGAAACGAACAAACCGCCCAACAGCACCAACAGAACAGCACCGACAGACCAGATATGATACTTGTACTGTTCGTAGAAAGAAGGGGTTACGTTCAGCATCTTTACCGGCTGCGGAAGGCCGGCGATATTCAGTTTCTTTTCCTTCACGAGCTTGCCGTCCAGTATGGTCTCATTCGGAATGACTTCCATATGAGTATTCCCATCCTGCGGGTCAGTCAGCAGACGATAAGATTGCCTTGCCATCTCCTTGCCCAAAGCACGGTAGGCAGGAACGATGCCTGCCACAGCCCAGTATCCCAAACCGGCAGAACTCAAAGAGAATGTGGGCAAGGCTGGAGCAGCTTCCATCATGGCATAAGTAGCATTACGCATAAAATAGCCATCATTCATATCCACGCGCCACGTCCCCATTAATACTGCCGTATGTTCCGGCAGTTCATGCAACCTATCACAAATAGTATATATTGTATTGACACGTCCGTCAAGCAGTATCAGATCCAATTCGGGAAATTTCTTCATTTCCTTCACTACATAAGCTTGCATAGCAACACCACCATAACTGTTGTCTGATATAAAAGCGATATTCTCGGTGTCAGGATACATCTGCTTTACCATGTTGATATTCGCCTCCACATCATACTCATAAACGAAGCCGGCCTTGATAGGTGAATCCGGAAAATCCGTGAAAAAATCTACGGATTCAGGCATCCAAGTCTTCAAATCGATGGTATCTCCCGGCAACAATATGGCGTTCCGGCTGGATAGCGCACTCACTACCGGAGTATTGCCGCGTACTGAGTCTTCCAAAGAAAGGTAGGCAGCCCAAGCTTCCTGCCCAATAAGAACAATCAATGCCGGACTTTTATCATTCTGGTATTTGGATAATAGCCCTGCCATTCTCTTTTCCCAAAAAGGAGCTTCGGAAAAACTTTTGCAATTCATGTTTTCCAATGCAACGGTATTCGTCCCTCCTAAACGTTGGAATTCCTCCATAAAGTCAGAGATATTGCTGGAAGTCCGACCGGCATCCGGATTATAGGAACTGATAATCAATACCGGATGCTCTCCCGTAATCGAGAAAGCAGGCAAAAGGCAGCAGAAAAGCGCTACCACGCATGGTAATATTGTACGATATATGTGTTTCAATTGATTGATTCGTTTAATTGCTCCATAGCTTTGACAAATATAGATAAAAGTTGGAACCTAAAGAAAAAACAACAATTGTTTTTTGTACTTTTGGCACCTATTATAAAATGAGATACAAAATGATACAAGATTTTCATCAAATGATATCTGCCGCTCTCGGCATATCAGAAAGACAAATAAGCCAGACCCTCGGCCTGCTGGAAGATGGAGCGACAATTCCTTTCATCAGCCGCTACCGAAAGGAAGTGACGGGAGGACTGGACGAAGTGCAGATTGAATCCATAAAGACCCACTACGAAAAGCTGAGCGAAACAGCCAAACGTAAAGAAACCATCCTCAACACCATACAGGAACAAGGCAAACTGACCGCCGAACTTCAGAAGCGTATCGAGGAGACCTGGGACAACACCCTACTGGAGGACATCTACCTTCCCTACAAACCCAAACGGAAAACACGTGCCGAAGCAGCCCGCCAAAAAGGACTGGAACCCCTCGCCACCCTGCTGATGCTGCAACGTGAGCCTCATCCGGAGGAACGCGCCGCCAGTTACGTGAAAGGAGACGTGAAGAACGTGGAAGATGCACTGAAAGGTGCCCGTGACATCATAGCCGAGCATGTTAGCGAAGACGAACGTGCCCGAAACAGCGTGCGCAACGCATTTGCCCGCCAAGGCACACTGACCGCCAAGGTGGTGAAAGGCAAAGAAGAGGAAGCGACCAAATACCGCGACTACTTCGATTGCTCCGAATCGTTGAAGCGATGCAGCTCCCACCGCCTGCTCGCCATCCGGCGTGCCGAAGCGGAAGGCCTGCTGAAAGTCAGCATCAGCCCAGACGATGAGGAGTGCGTGGAACGGCTGGAACGCCAATTCGTGCGGAGCAACAACCCCTGCGGACAGCAAGTGGCGGAAGCCGTGCAGGATTCCTACAAACGCCTATTGAAGCCATCCATAGAGACGGAATTCGCCACGCAAAGTAAGGAACGTGCTGATGAGGAAGCCATCAAGGTATTTGCCGAAAACCTCCGTCAGTTGTTGCTGGCTTCACCACTGGGGCAAAAGCGTGTGATGGGTATAGACCCCGGATTTCGTACGGGTTGTAAAGTTGTGTGCCTCGATGCACAAGGAAATCTGCTCCACAATGAGAACATCTACCCCCACCCTCCGGTCAGCAAGCAAAAAGAGGCATTTGCCAAGCTGCAAATGATGATAGAGTCTTATAAGATAGATGCCGTAGCCATAGGTAATGGAACTGCCAGCCGCGAGACGGAGGAGTTCTTGAAACATCAGCGCTTCAACCGTGACATACAGATATTCATCGTCAGCGAGCAGGGAGCTTCCATCTATTCGGCCTCTAAAATTGCACGGGACGAGTTTCCCGACTACGACGTCACCGTACGCGGTGCTGTGTCCATAGGCAGACGACTGATGGACCCGCTGGCAGAGTTGGTAAAGATTGACCCGAAATCTATTGGTGTGGGGCAATACCAGCATGATGTAGACCAAACCAAGCTGAAAAAATCACTGGACCAGACCGTAGAAAACTGTGTAAACTTGGTAGGTGTCAACCTGAACACCGCAAGCAGCCATCTGCTGACCTATATCTCGGGATTGGGTCCGCAACTGGCACAGAACATTGTGAACTATCGCGCCGAAAACGGTGCCTTCACCTCGCGCAAGGAACTGATGAAAGTACCGCGCATGGGTGCCAAGGCATTTGAGCAATGTGCCGGCTTCCTACGTATTCCGCAGGCAAAGAATCCGCTGGACAATACTGCCGTACACCCGGAAAGCTATTGCATCGTAGAACAAATGGCAAAGGACTTGGGTTGCAGCGTAGCCGAGCTGATAGCCAGCCGGGAGCTGCGTCTGAAGATTAATCCCGAACGCTACCTCTCCCCCACCGTGGGCATGCCGACACTGAAAGACATCCTGCAAGAGCTGGACAAGCCCGGACGTGACCCACGCGGACCGATAAAAATATTTGAATTTGATAAGAACGTGCGCACCATCAGCGACCTGCGCGAAGGCATGGAATTGCCCGGCATCGTAGGAAACATCACCAACTTCGGCGCATTTGTCGATATAGGCATCAAGGAAAACGGACTGGTACACCTCTCCCAACTCGCCGACAGATTCATATCAGACCCTAATGAAGTAGTGTCCATTCATCAACATATACGCGTAAAGGTACTCAGCATAGATATGGACCGGAAACGCATACAGCTGACAATGAAAGGAGTGGAACAGAATTAGTGATTAGGGATTAGGGATTAGTGATTAATGGTTAGTGGTTAATGGTTTCCGTATTAATCATTAATCCCTAATCACTAATCCCTTATAATAGTGTCTTAAGATAATTACTGTACCAAGCACTAAAAGTAGTGAACACAGAATAGAGCCTTCGAACCCGAAAGTTCCTCCATTTATCAGATTTTCTTCCGGAAAGTGAAGAATCAGCAGATTCTCATTGCTGAACTCATTTCCACTGACTTTATATCCCAAAACAGAACCTTGAATCCAGTTCCAGAACCAATGCAAGGCAATGGGGAAACAGAGGTTGCGCGTGTATATATAGGAAGCTCCCAAGAAACAACCCGCCAGCATGATATTCAGAAACGGGACAAAGGCAAAGCTGGGATTGAAAAGATGCATCAACGAAAATAACACCGCAGAGATAAGCAATGCCACAAACTTATTGACGCCTCCATCCAGCATACGCCCTAAAATGAAACCGCGTCCAATAACTTCTTCCGTAACTGCCACTAAAAAATAAAGCAAAAGACTCGACAACAACGAAATGGGAGAAAACAAGACCCCTGCCACTTCCACAGCCCCCAACAATAAAGACAAGCCAAAACCAACTACATACAAGAACACGACAAACAAAGCTCCGTTCAGCAGGCTTCTGCCCCATCCCTTCAAAGACAAGCCCAAGCCCGAAAAAGGAAGCTTCCTGAAACCCAGCACCATACAAGCGGCAATAAGCCCACTGGCCAACATCAAGACTTCATTCAACATCATTAAATAGACGCTCATCCCACCAGCTTGTGTCTTCAACTCAGGGAAAGCAATCGCAAAAGGTATGGCAAACAAAAACAGAAAAATCATAAAAAGTACAGTAAACAGTACTATATCAACGAATGCCAGCCAAATACGTTTTGTTTTACTCATAGCAACACACTCTTCCTTCACCGTTTCTTCCGTCTCCATTTGTATCTCATTTTGATTAATATCCGACAAAAATAATAATAAAAAGAAAAAACTTCATGTATTCCTGCCGGTTTCTTCTTATATTTGAAAAATCAATCTGGAATCGACAAACATGAAACTAAGAAAAATACTTTTAGCCGTTGCCGGACTGGCGTTAATGCTGAATGCCTCGGCACAAAAATCCAAAAGATACTACGTGGCCAAACCCGGCACCCTGGTGGAACTGATGACAGAAGCGGAAGCCAATGAAATCACCCAACTGACCCTGCAGGGCAAGCTGAATGCCGTAGATTTCAGGCATCTACGGGATGAATTCAAAAACCTGCAACTGCTGGACATTTCAAATGCCTCCATCAGCATGTATGCAGGCAAGAACGGGACTTATCCAAACCGTTTTTATGTATATCCTGCCAATTGCATTCCGGCATATGCCTTCTGCAAGCAAATGGACGACAGTACCTTCATCGGCAAGGAGACACTGACCAGGATTATCCTTTCCGACAAGACCAAGAACATCGAAGATGCTGCCTTTAAGGGATGCAAAAATCTCAAGATATGCCAGATACGGAAGAAAACGGCTCCCAATCTGTTGTCCGAAGCATTGGCCGATAGCGTTACAGCCATATTTGTTCCATTGGGATGCAGTGACTCCTATCGTACCAAAAAGAAATGGGAGACCTTTGCATTCATTGAAGGAGAACCACTGACAGTAAATGTGCAGATTGGTAAAATGGGCAGCCTTGCCAGCGAACTGTTAAGAGCCGGATTTCAGCCCAAAGACGTTAACTTTCTGACCGTTGAAGGAAAAATGGACGAAGCCGACTTCACATTGATACGCGACTATATGCCCAATCTGGTTTCCATCGACATGACCAACAGTAATGCCACTGCAATTCCCGACTATACTTTCACCCAAAAGAAGTATCTGCTGAACGTACGGCTCCCGCAAGAGCTTAGAAGCATTGGACAGCGTGCATTCAGTGGCTGCGGCCGTTTGTGCGGCACGCTGGTGCTTCCTGCCAGTGTAACCGCCATTGAGTACGGAGCATTTATGGGATGCGACAACCTGCGCTATGTGCTTGCCACGGGGAATAAGATTACCACGCTAGGCGACAACCTTTTCGGCGAAAGCCAAGGCAAAATTATATATAAGGAGAAACAATAACTCAGACTATTCCCCGCCTTAATAAGAACAAAGAGACTCTTTTAATAGCAAAAGAAGGTGTGTCAGAATGATAGCTAAAAATCATTCTAACACACCTTCTTCTTTTTTTCAATATCGCACAAGCCTTTATTAAACCAAAAAGATATGAAAGAAGAATCGTTCCATCATGGCAGAAATATTGTTCCACCGTGGTAAAAAAATCGTTCCACCATGGTGGAACGATTTTTTCCTCATGATGGAACGATTTAAAATATGCTTATTTAGTCCTTAGCTTCCGTTATCACTTTGTTGCGTACATACGTGCACGCAACTCCTTGATGTGGTCTGAAGTGATGTATTCGTCATACTCCATCATCTTGTCGATAATACCGTTCGGAGTCAATTCGATGATACGGTTGGCAACCGTCTGAATGAACTCGTGGTCGTGGGATGAGAAAAGGATATTGCCCTTATAGGTCTTCAAGTTATTGTTGAATGCCTGGATAGACTCCAAGTCGAGGTGATTGGTAGGTGTATCCAGAATCAAGCAATTGGCATTGCGCAGCTGCATACGTGCAATCATGCAACGCATCTTCTCACCTCCCGACAATACGCTTGCTTTCTTCAGCACCTCCTCGCCGGAGAACAGCATACGTCCCAGGAAGCTCTTCATATAGACTTCATTGCCTTCACCGAACTGGCTCAACCAGTCCACCAGATTCAGGTCTGTATTAAAGAATGCAGTATTGTCCAGCGGCAGGTAAGCGGTGGTGATAGTCACACCCCAGTTGAAGGTACCCGCATCCGGTTTCATATTCTCGTTGATAATCTCAAACAGGGCGGTCATGGCACGCGGGTCGTGCGAAAGGAATACAATCTTGTCTCCCTTCTCTACGTTGAAGTTGACGTCGCGGAACAGCACCGTACCATCTTCCAGCGTTTTCGTCAAACCGGAAACTTCCAGAATCTGATTACCCGGTTCGCGTTCGGGCGTAAAAATGATACCCGGATACTTACGGGATGACGGCTTGATTTCTTCTACATTCAGTTTCTCCAACATCTTCTTGCGGCTGGTAGTCTGCTTGCTCTTTGCCACATTGGCACTGAATCGGCGGATAAACTCTTCCAGCTCTTTCTTCTTCTCCTCGGCCTTTGCCTTCTGGTTCTGCTGCTGACGGAGCGCCAGCTGGCTGGACTCGTACCAGAAGCTATAGTTACCGGCAAAGAGGTTAATCTTTCCGTAGTCGATGTCCACCGTATGCGTACAAACGGAGTCGAGGAAGTGACGGTCGTGGCTTACCACCAGCACCGTATGCTCAAAGTTGGAGAGGTACTCTTCCAGCCAAGTCACGGTCTCCATATCCAAGTCATTGGTAGGCTCGTCCAGCAGCAAGTTATCAGGATTTCCATAGAGAGCTTGCGCCAGCATGACACGTACCTTTTCTTTGTTGTTCAACTCACCCATCAACAGATAATGCTTGTCTTCCTTGATACCCAAACCACTCAACAAGGCGGCAGCATCGCTTTCGGCATTCCAGCCGTCCAACTCGGCAAATTTCTCTTCCAATTCGGAAACCTTCAGTCCATCCTCGTCTGTGAAATCCTCTTTGGCATACAGCACTTCACGCTGCTTCATGATATCCCACAACACCGTGTGTCCCATCATCACCGTGTCCATCACCGTAAAAGCATCCCACTTGAAGTGGTCCTGGCTCAAAACGGAAAGACGCTCTCCCGGAGCCAGCATGATGGAGCCCGTCGTAGGGTCCAGCTCCCCGGAAATCGTTTTCAGGAAAGTAGATTTTCCGGCGCCGTTGGCACCGATGATACCATAACAGTTACCACTTGTAAACTTCAGGTTTACGTCATTGAACAACACTCTTTTACCAAACTGTACTGAGACATTAGAGACTGTAATCATCTTTATATTTACGATTTATTTATTTACAATTTACTATTTAATACCTATTAGTCTGCGAATTGCGAGTGCAAAGATAGTTATTTTTCCATGAATAGACACAGAGAAGCGCTGTCAATCTGACATAAAAGTATTACCTTTGCAGCGTTTTCGGCAAAAATATCCGTTTTGGCAAAGTTTTTGCTGGAGCACTAATATCGTATTAACTTAAACCCTTAACAGCAATGAAAGCAAAATCATTTTACAAGAATAATAAGCATAACAATATGAATCCGAAAGAAAAAGAAAACAACCAGGAAGAGGAACTGAAAACTCAAGCTACTCCTAACGAATGTGACGAAGAAACTGTCGGACAAGAAACTTCACAAGAAAACGAAGCTCCCCTGACAGAAGAAGAAAAGCTCGCCCAGGAACTGGAAAAGGCCAATGAACAGATTGAAGAGCAGAAGGACAAATACCTGCGCTTGTCTGCCGAGTTTGACAATTACCGCAAACGTACCATGAAGGAGAAAGCAGAACTCATCCTGAACGGTGGTGAAAAGAGTATCAGCAGTATCCTACCCATTGTGGATGACTTTGAACGCGCCCTCAAAAACATGGAGACAGCCACCGACGTAGCCGCCGTAAAAGAAGGCGTTGAACTTATCTACAACAAGTTCATGTCTGTATTGGGACAAAACGGCGTTAAGGTAATAGAGACAAAGGAACAACCGCTCGATACAGACTATCACGAAGCCATCGCCGTGATTCCGGCACCCAATGAAGCACTGAAAGGCAAAATTCTGGACTGTGTACAAACCGGTTACATCCTAAATGACAAAGTGATCCGTCATGCCAAAGTGGTAGTCGGAGAATAACATAAAACTGTATGGAAAAAAGAGATTACTACGAAGTATTGGAAGTCGAAAAGACAGCAACGGTAGAAGAAATAAAGAAAGCCTATCGCAAGAAAGCCATCCAATATCATCCGGACAAGAATCCGGGCGACAAAACAGCCGAAGAGAAATTCAAGGAAGCGGCAGAAGCATACGACGTACTAAGCAATCCGGACAAGCGTGCCCGCTACGATCAGTTCGGTCATGCCGGACTGGGTGGTGCCGCCGGTAATGGTGGTCCGTTCGGCGGCTTCAGTGGAGGCATGTCCATGGACGACATCTTCTCCATGTTCGGTGACATCTTTGGCGGACACAGTGGAGGTTTCGGCGGTTTTGGAGGTTTCGGCGGAGGCGGTGGAGCACAACAACAACGCCGTTACCGTGGTTCGGACCTGCGTGTCAAGGTGAAACTGAACCTCAAGGAAATCTCTACCGGCGTGGAAAAGAAATTCAAACTGAAGAAATACGTGCCTTGTACCCACTGTCATGGTACGGGAGCCGAAGGTGACGGTGGTTCAGAGACCTGCCCGACTTGTAACGGCAGCGGCACGGTAATCCGTAACCAGCAAACCATACTCGGCACCATGCAGACAAGAACCACCTGCCCGACGTGTGGCGGTGAGGGCAAAATCATCAAGAACAAGTGTAAGGAGTGTGCCGGTGAAGGCATTGTATACGGTGAAGAAGTAGTAACCGTAAAAATTCCGAAAGGCGTTGCAGAAGGTATGCAACTCTCTATGGGAGGAAAAGGAAACGCAGGCAAGCACAACGGCGTGCCGGGAGACTTGCTGATTCTTGTAGAGGAAGAACAAGACCCGAACTTGATACGCGATGAAAACGACTTGATTTACAATCTGCTCCTCAGCTTCCCGACAGCAGCCTTGGGTGGTGCGGTAGAAATTCCCACGATTGATGGAAAGGTGAAAGTAAAAATTGACTCAGGTACGCAACCGGGAAAAGTGCTCCGCCTGCGCGGCAAAGGTTTACCCAACGTGAACGGATACGGCACGGGAGATTTGCTGGTAAATGTCAGCGTATACGTACCCGAAACGCTGAACAAGGATGAGAAGAAGGCGCTGGAGGAGATGGAAGAATCGGATAACTTCAAGCCAAATACTTCGATTAAGGAGAAAATATTCAAGAAGTTCAAGAGTCTGTTCGACTGAAAATATGGTGCATAAAGAAGCCTCCCGGTATACAATAAAAAATATCGGGAGGCTTTCCTATGTTTTTTTATCGGGAAAATGTTAAAGTTCCAACATCCGCTTCATAAAAGCCTTTATTCCTTCCGTATCAGAAGTCTGAGGAGCCAAA